>Ga0123342_1006764_pt1 | contig 15681 bp, 6 predicted proteins | sample Turbeawhitnodule_FD_89960 | JGI IMG/M metagenome (GOLD analysis project Ga0123342, IMG submission 89960) | Root nodule microbial communities of legume samples collected from Mexico - Turtle bean Mexico white nodule | ecosystem: Host-associated > Plants > Roots > Nodule | place: Mexico: Nepantla... | reverse complement strand
TTATGTAATGTTAAAAATTAATTTGATACATAATTTTCTAAGAGTGTTAGTTTTAAGGAACAAAAAATTGGATAATCGTGTATGGATCATGTTTGACAGTAATGTAATACAATAACTTGATTAATTAAAAAATGAAGAAAATTGTTAAATTTGGAAATAAATAGATAAATGAAAATTTATTGTATTTGGAAAATAAATAGATAATGATTTTACAAAACACGTAATGATGAGAAGAGATTAATTAAAACTAAACAAATTAGTAAGATTCATTACAAGATATAAAATAAAAATATAAAGTTGAACTAGAAGTAAATTATTCTAATTTTGTGTTCCTTAAAACTAACACTCTTAGAAAATTATGTATCAAATTAATTTTTAACATTACATAACTTACTACCCAATATATAAACAATAAAATAAAAAAAAATTATGACGTGGCAGAAGTCGTGCCAAGTTGGCACGACTTCAGTATGACAGGGCAGAAGTCGTGCCAAGTTGACACAACTTCAGTATGACAAGACAAAAATCGTGCCTAATTGGGACGATTTGTGCATATGAAGTCGTCCCGAATTGACACAACTTGCCTAAATTTGTAATTTTTTTTAAACGGATCCCATTTTAGTAAAAAGCAAAAAAAATAACCCCATGATCAAAAAAACCTTTTATATTTATATTTATTTTAAAAACCAACTATCTTTTAAAAAGTAGTATAAAAATAGTAAATTTATATATTTTTTAGTTTATTCAATATAAATATAAGGCTAAAATATGTTTTGAGTCGCTGTAATATTATGCTAAAAATATTGTATTATTTTTGTCACTTTAAAATTTAAATATAGATTTTATTATGTCTCCCTAAAAATTTTACACGTGGTTTTAAGTCTTTATAATAACAATATAAAAAAATTTAAATAAATGACGGTTTAAATATAGTATTAACTATACATTTAACTAAAATAAATTTTGATAGTAGAATTCATAAGTTAATACCTTCATCTATGTCAACTTTCCATTTATTCCTATTACTAACAAAACCTATAAAAATAATAATAATACGAATTTGTTAAATGACTTATTTAGTTTATTTGAAACTTTGCATAGATACAACACATAATTTACCTAAATATAGCAGTTATGTAACACCGCAAAAGAAAGAATAAGATTACAAAAATTAAAATAAATTGAAATAAAACAGAAAATATAAGTTTAACAGATAAGTTGAGTTTAACAATATTGTTTAATTATAATTAATACTATATATGGATGTGTCCGAATATGTGATTTCTTATTAGATCAAATAAAAAAACGAATTCATAACTAAGCTAAATTACTTTGAACAACTCATTTTTTAATTTTTTTTATTTTTACATTCAAAATTTGAATATGAAACTCCAAACATCAAACTAAACCATTAGAAATGGCTCGTGTCATTCAAATTCGAATGCATAAACACTGGTTTCATGATCTATAGTTTCAAGAGCAGATTAAGAACACTTCAGTAGACGTTCTTTACTTATGGAAGGGTGATGACATTCATTACTGCACTATTACTCCTTCCAAGTATTAAAAATCGTCCTAAACAACATCTCAAATTTTAAAAAACACTTCAAATGAGAAACTAAATTGATGATATTTAATACTTGAGAGATACTAGGGTAGTTTTATTAATTAAAAGAATATTCAAGGGAATCGGTAATGCTTGAGAATATTCCCACAACTCCTACCCCAATGAACCAAAAAAAAGTGGGAACACTATACTTGCACTTATAGCCATTAAACAAAACTATTGTTACATGGGTAGGACAACGCGTTTCTGGTAAGATTGTAAAAAAGAATATACATATATTTCCTTATCCTTCAAAGACGAACAAGTCAAAAAATGGCAATGAAAATTAAACAGGAACAGGTACTGAAATGAATCTTGAATTTCTTCGAAGCCAAGACGGGATTTGTATCACGATCCTACCTTTTATGTGTGAGCACAAATGAATTTATAGAAAATTGGTTCAAATTCCTTCGGGGTTAATCTCCCCTTTCGTCTGCCAACCTCCGATGCAAACCAACACTCAACGTTCATATTTGATGCCTTCTTTGACACTACTTCCCCCACAACTACAGAAACATTGCTCCAAAAAAGAGATTCCACGTTTCCCAGTACCCTAATTTTAATCCACATTTTTTCACCATGGCCAATCCAAATGGAAACTGTCTGTGGAATCTCTCTTTGGTGTCTTGAATTTCAAACCTGTCAGTATCAAAGAAATTTCCAATTATTATATAAATTTAAGAAATTGAGAAAGCATCTTTGATCCACCCTCCCCCACTTCTGTTTTGAAAAATCATTAGCAAACTTCATACTTGATATTCAATTTTGAAGCTTTAACATGAACAAGCACCCAAGCACCGAGATATTACATAATGTAATATCCTTTCCTAAGATTCCCGATAAAGTATCAAAGAAATATCCCTTTACAAAGCAAAATAGAGGCTTACCGTTGAATGAGGAATCAGAAGCAGAATAAGTGAGATGCAATACAGAGAAAGGCAAATGACAATTCCAGTAATAAAATTATGCAGCAGCCGCCGATTGTCTTTTGTAGGTACGAACACCGACTTAAGTGTATTTGTTAATTCAAAAAGTCGATGAGATACCTGCAAATCATGTCAAAATAGCAGTGCAACTTAGTAATTAGTATGATGTCTTTCATGAGACTTAAATACAAATAAGAAAAATAAACATATGGAAGGAAAGAAGAAAGATCCATACAAAAACGTATATAGCAGTTGTAAGCATGAAATTGAGCATAGGATACTCCGGTATAAGACAAAGAAGCCATTTGGGCTGTCCATTTGGCATGTTAGATCTGCATGAAAAGAGGAAGTTATGAAGTACGCTCTTACTGAGGTGAAGTTTGTTCACAAGTTTATGTCCAATATAATATTTTCCTATGTATTTTTCATCCAATATACTAAGTTATAAAGAAGCAACAAAAAGAACAATAAAATAACAATATCCATGCTGAAAAATTCATCTATACATGCGAATTCCAGTCTCTCAAAGCATGACTAACTGCAGGCACTACTGAAACTAAAACGTGATAAAAAATCTAATGAAATTAGCTAAGCACTATTGCTATTGAGCTGGGCCATCGCTAAACATAAAATAATAGTTCCAATTAAAGGATATTCAGCAATGAAAATATGAAGCAAATAAATGTTATTTGATTCATCATAACATAGGGAGAAGGATTCAGTATGCATACACACCTTAACCAAATATGAAACTGGGAAATGTATGTCTCCAAAGTAACCTTGCCAAGCCACCTGATACAAAAATAGAGGAAATTAAGAACCAAAAAAAACTGATAGCTGTCACCAAATAAAAAAAAATGTGCTAAAACCAATCAACATGAAATTTCAATAACTAAGGTAAAGAACACTTACGCAAAGAGGGTCAAAGAGAAATTTCGAAGCCGCTGACTGAAATTCCTCAGGCAAATGTATACACTGAACATAATAAAAATAATAAATAGAAGAATCAATAGAAGGAGATGAAAACAAAAATATAATCACATCTCATATGTTACTCTAGGATTCCTATCTTCCAAGCATAAAGTAAGGAAACAAAGAAAACATAGAGAACAGCAAAAGGAATAAAAGAAAAAGATAACACTAACGTAATTGGAATCCATGAGGTGTAAGGGTGGAGTTTGTTGTATGAGACCTTGTCCAGCTTGTATATGTATTCATACCATAAGTACCCAACCTAGAAAAGATAAATGAAAAAGAGATGTTATTGTTTACCATTCTTGGTCTACATCAAAGAATATTGAAGTAATAACATAAGAAAATAGAAAACCATGAATCTTATCAATTTATTGTATGAAATGTAACTCACAAATAGTGCAGCAGAAACAATGCCAGTTTTGATGGTAACTCTCCTCTTGACTTCACTCTCTTCCAATTTTTCCATCCATTTCTCAACCTGAGATGGTGAAATATTTAATACTTAAAATAACTGGACCAAATATTATAAAAAGAAAAAAAAAAAAGAGCAATGGCCCCCACACAAGCTAGTTTTCGAGATTACATTAGGGTGAAAGTACGCATAAATCATTCCAATTATCCAGATGTAGCGATCAAGCCCAGATCTAAAATGCCACTCATGCATTCGAGGGAGATCTGGCTTTGCAGGATCGGTATAACCTGCCACACAAAAGTTAAAATTATGCATTTCCAGTAAACATCATGTAAGATCAAATTTGCAAATCGACTAGAAAATTGTAAACAGACTACATACATAAGCATCCACCTAAGGGAGAGAGAACAAACATATCAATAGATTATTTTTATAAAATAGAGTGCCTTTGACATAAATATATATTACTATCATTTTGGAAATGACATTATTATTTTGAAAAACCCAAGTCCCACATTGACTACAAATAGAGCCATAACAAGAACTAACGAAGTTTATGCACTCGTCAATTTACAAGCCAATTTTGTAGGGATGAGTTGGACCCAAAATCTAAGAATTATTTTATCACGTTGATTGCAATTACAGTTAACAAAAGGCAAGCTTCTACAATTTTAAGCACAGTATAACCATTCAATTCAAGGCCCACAAATTTTTAGGGTCTAGGGGTGAAAAAGAGCAAGTTTGAGGCTATTGAGTTGGTCTAGTTGATCCAGATGGCAAGCTCAGAAATGTGAGTACTAAATAAGAGTCACAGCAAAATGAGCAAAACCAAAAGTTGAACCAATAAAAGAGAAGTACAAGTTTCGTATAACATTACTCACCCAAAAAGAAAGCAAATGGGCTCCAAAATATCTCAAAGAATCCAGGGATTTCCCAAATCAAGATCACCACAAGAAAGCATGCCAGAATCTTTGCAGCTATCACAGAGGGAACTTCATTATACTTGTTATATATACCCAATGCTCCATACACCATCAAAGTGAAAAGAGTGTGCATTGGACATATATAGTAGAGCATATAGTCATTGTTAAGCACAATACAGCAGAAGGCCACAAAAAAATTAAGCCGCCACATCATCTGCATGGAATTTTAATGAGTTAGGTACATTGTTTATGCAAAAAGAGTGACGGGAAAAGGATAGACACTGGCACATCAAGTATAATAAAAATTGTAATCAAGGTCAAGAACTCATTTACCTGAGCAAAACGTGCAAGACTAAAATCTTTTCTGACATAATAATAGGAGAAGTTGCCAAATCCAGTCATCCAAACATATGCAGCAATGAAAACACGTATTGCATTGTATATCTCCGTTGCAGCAAAATAATGATACATTAAAAAGAGGACCTGAACAAATGGAACAAAAGCTTGAACAGAATCAGTACATAGAACTGACAGACAATTTAAAAAGTAGTTTCTAATGAATTATGGCATTTTTGAAAGCAATATACAATATACATCAACTTTAATTTCATTTCAATAACTACAAAAGCCTTAATTTCCATCAAAATCACACATAATCAAATAGCTCCAATTTTCACAGTGGCTTCTCGGCATTGGCCATAAATTCGCACTATGAATTAACTGGAAAAGGTGAATGAGCAAGATTAATATAAGATACTAGCATTGTGGAAAGTCGGTTTGGTTTTATGCCAAAAAGATCTACAAATTCATCTAGTCAATCTCACCTACTGGGATAATAACTTTGTTGCAACATTTTTTTCATAGAAGTAGGAAATTGCACAAGGTATAACAATGATTATTCCAGTATAACACATCAAACAAAAGAAAGGATTAAGCAAATACTTTAAATAATATTTTTTAGAGGTAAGAATAAAATATAGCATCTTTGTTTACAAGTTTTTGACTTCAAACAAAAAGGTGAGCTTACCTGCATCCATCCTTTCCACTCCTCTGTTTGATGCCGATTAAGGTAAAGTATGTTTTTTCCAGAAAACGATGTTGTGTCATTATGTTTCTTCAATGAACTCAAAGCTGAAACTATAATCAGAAGAAGGTAGAGGAAGATGAAAAGATCCCGACTATAGTTCTGTCCAGAGAAAAAAGAATTGTCAAGCAAGTAAAGAAAATTATTAGTTTTAAATCATATAAATATATAATGATTTAATATATAGATCACTAGTGCAGATTTAAACATGTATCTTTAGATAACATATTAAGCATTCCCAAATCATGACAGTGCACAGTATATATCTAACCAAGGAAGATTGCGATGGTTGAACAAAAAATATTGCATAAAAGTTCATTGGGCTATGAAGTTATGAATTGTGAATTAAGCTAAGTGTAAAACAGTACAAGTAAAACATGTTACAAGATATGTTTTCCCAAGTCAAGCCTCCCTCGATCATGGAATAAATCATAACAAACCAGGTGAAAAGCAATGATAAAGCAAAAAACATTGACAAATAAAAGTGTATTGAGCTATGAAATCATAAATCATGAAAGAATAGTGTAAAAACTACCAAAGAAAAAAATTACACTGAAGGTGAAACTTTTTAAAGATAACATGGTTTTCAATTTAGTTTGCGAGCAATCATGGCCACATGTCAAAAGGGATATGAATTAATTATAAATATTAAAAAGAAAAATTAATAACAAAAAAGTGTGAAAACTAAAAAGCAAATAATTATAAGGCATACAAAAACTGAATATGTCTTGGAAGAAGAAAAGGTTCCTTTATGCATACTCTTCAAAACAATATTTCAAGTTGTAGCTCACAGAAAACCTAGTGGAAAAATAATAACTGGTATACAAGTACCTTGTTGGAATCTCCAAGTATGTTGGTCCGATCACATATGTAGAAATAAAACAGAATCAGCCCAAATTCGGACCTAAAAAATGTTGTAAATACGTTTTCAGAATTCAGAAAGTGTGGAACAGATTATATTTGGTCATTTACAAAAACATGACATACATTGCCCTCAAAGTTGCTCGATTATCTAACAAGAAAGAATCATCCATGGTCAAAAACCTACACATGACAAGTAAAATGGTAAGGATCTTTAAAGATAAAGGTAGAAAACAGAAAGAACCACATGAAATTTCTTATCATAGAAAATGACCGAATCAAATTCAATTTGACAGATGACGGATGGAATTTTGCTGATGCTGATCTTGTAAGCCCTGATTCCAGCAAAATTGCTCGATCATCTTCCTTAATTGCATCCTTCCCCAACTCTTCAAGACTAGTATCTGAATGACTGGACTCCACAAAAAATAAATTAAGAATCAGAAAATGTTTGCGGATAAATAACACTACATTTTCCATGAGTAAAAAACTTTAGTGTAGGAAGTTCAGTTTTTAAAGTAGCACAATAAAAATAAGTACGTCTTTGACCAAAAAAAAGTGATATATCAAGTTTATTTGTTTAAATAAAAATTTAGAATATATCAAAATCAGATGGAAAGATACCATCATCCACCTTAGTTGGAGTATATGTTCAAAAAGCAACTTTCTAATGTCAAATTCTCAATAGCAGTTTGGTTTGAATGACACAAAAACTTTAATCAATGTCCACAGGAGACATTAATTCGTGTAGGTACCATCATCTATCTATTTATTAAATATATAACTATGAAGTATCTGTTCACTGATTTTGTATAATCACATATTTACAATAAAGATCCCGTGTAGTTTCTGATCTGCAAGTAAAGAGGGGTGTTGTAAATTTGAAAATTTGATGATTAATGCTGCTAATTGATTTCTGAACCATCATCTATCCCCAAAACCTATACTACCTACTTCAAAATATTTTCCCTTTACCAATGCAGATTACATCACTACATATGAGATCATAGTTATCTACTTTTATCTTCTTCATCGTGATCTCCCTCCACAACAACGTCCATCCAGTTGCGGAAAGAAATGGTCAAATAGAAGAGGGGAAGTTGTATATGTATATATTCCAGCAATGAACTTTAACACCCCAAACTAGTAAAGTCAACATAATTTGCTTTATTGTGACAGCGAAGGAACTTACACTTTGGGAGGAGACGAGGGTTTCTTGTAGTCCAAGTATTCTGAGTACATCCATGAAACAAAAACTGGAATAACCCCCAGCAAGAAAGACACCTGAGGACATAAAGCCAAGCTCGATTAAAAAAGTGACATCCCAAAATATTAGCATAAATATTTTAATTCTCGACATTGATCAGAAGCTGGAAAAGAGGTCCGTCCCAGTACAATATAGCAAAATTGAGTCACTAATCACAAACGTATTCTTCATCAAACAAAAAACTATATTTATATTTTCTTTAAACTCCACGTCAACATTCTCAAACTTGAGAGAGCAGCATGACAGTTGGCTTGCACGTAAACAAACTGTCATTCAAGTTAAAGTGATCAAAGGTTTTCCCCAAAACATGTGCACCCTTATTTTATCACACACTGCTTCAGATCACAAAAAACGGGTTCAGCAACCAAACTCTCACAATTGCGCTCATTCCAACTCAAAAAACGAATTCCCTCAACTTTTCACTCCATCAAATTGAACAACCCGCTACTTGTTAACGATCAGATGCAAATTGCAAACAACACAACACGCAAGCAGATCACAGAAATGGCAACTCAGAACTACGAGACAGAAGTGAAAGGCATTGAGCAGTGGCAGTTTGGAGATTTGAAGAAGCGAATCAAAGAATGAGAGTAGTAACGAGGCAGAAACGCACCTGCCCCGGCGTGATTGTCCCCGAAACCACCATCTCCAATCACAGGAATCCTTCCAATCTGCAAAAAAGATCTGAATCAGCGAGGGTGCAGGCGCATTGGAATCGAAGATTCGAAATCGCGGAAGCGTACCAGAGACGAAGGAGAAGAGACAGAAGCACCTGATTTGATAAGAGAAGCGCGTCAGAGAGTGATCATAAATAGCAGAGAGAGAAAGGGAAACCCTAGAGAGAGCAAGAGATCTGAGACGAGGAGTTTGCTTGAAGAATAGAGAAAATGTCGGAGGGGGTGTCCCTCTCTCAGTGGTTGAAGATTTGGAACTAAGAAGAACACCTTTTTTATTTTCCCTTTCAAATGAGACAGATGAAGAAACAAATTAGAATGAATCAGAAATTTCTTTTGTGATTTATGTTCGTTGCCACTTCCTTTTCTTTCTCTTGCTTCAAATAAAATGCACACTATACATTTTTCCAACCCAACCAACTACTAATCTTTCATTTCCTTCTCCTTACTCTTTACTTCTGTTTCTTTCTTTCTTTCTTTCTTTCTTTTTCTCATCAAATTAAATGCTCTCAAATTTCACTCTAACACACAACTATTACCATATTACTTATTAACCAAATAAGGGCTAAATCAATGCTATTAATACCATACCTTATTTCCACTCTTTAACTTAAAGAGTAAAAAAGTTTAATTTTATGTAATTATAATATATATATATATATAATTAAAAATAATGTCAGACAAATCTTTAAGCTAAGCAAATTATTAATGTTTCTAATGTGTATTAGCTTTTCTCAACGCAAGAATTTTTGTAAAAGGTACACTCTTGTTTTTTTTTATTTAAGTGTCATTTATTATTTGATAAGTTTACGTAAAATTTATTAATAGTAATACGTATTATATATTTTTACAATGGCATCTAGCTATATATAAGTACCATGTATTAAAAATTTTGTGAGTTTTGTAATACCTACTTTACAATTATATCTAAAAAAACCTTTTTTTATAAAATATATTAATAATAATAATAATATATTAAAAATAAAGTGATTATAGAAATGACTTACACTCTGGCATACAATAGGAATTCTCTGTCGGTGGTGCATTGAGCGTAGCCGTTGATAATGCATCTTGGAAAATGAACGGCTAGTATTAATCTTAAAATTATACTGATTTTTAAGATAAAAGGGTTGAATTGAATACAATGTCGCGTCGTAGCAAAGGAGAGGATGCAACAGGAGAACACCGAATGTCATCCACAATCTCTAATTTTATTTTTTAAAATAAATATTAAAATTGTTTTTTAAATTATAAAATTAAATAATTTTTTATTAAAATGTAATTTAAATAAAATTACATCATAAAATATTTTTGCAAACAAATTATTTTTTGTACATTGAAACATTTACATTAATTCTTAATTTGTACATTAAATGGCACATTAGTATTTAAGTAAGTTAGACTTATGTATTATTATTTTTCTTTAACTTTTAGGCTCTACTATATTCTTACATTTTATTCCTATTTTTTATATTTTTTCTAGTTTAGTCTCCATAATTTTTTTGTTTTGTTTTAGTCTCTCATTTATTGACCTTCTTCCCATAAATCTATTAAATCAACTATTAAATCACATTTGAAGATGCTAAATAAAATAAAATTTGTATTTTTATAAAGTGATTTATATTTAACGATCAAGCAAAAATAAATAAAGACAAGGATGGTAATGCAGAGCAGATAGTATGGATCAGTCTAAAAAAAATGTGGAGTAGATTAATTATTTTAATATGTTAGTCCGTTTAGACTCGCTTCACATCATTTGTGGTCTATACGGACTAGGTATGGGATATCACAGATCAATCGCATAACCCTTATACTTTAAGATTTAATTTCTTTTTCTAAAAATAATAGAGTCAAGTCAATGCATCTAAACGTCATTCTACCTCATGTGTTTAACTCATACCTCCACAATTATAACAATTGCTACCTGGATTCTTCAAAAAAAACTAGTAAAAATAATGCAATGTTCAGCAACAAGTTTTTTTTGTTATGATTAATAAAATTTCATCAAGATACATCTTTATTCGTAATTTAAAAAAAAATAAAAAAATATGCGGACTAGCCAACCCATGTACGGAGTTGATCAACAAAATCAATTCACATTTCTTATTTCTTATACACAATGGATCAACATGATCTATATATATTGAAAACCAAATGCATAACCTACATTACGATCCCTAAATGAAAATCAATAAATATAGAATTTATTTTTCAAATCTTCTTCTAATTTTATCAGATACAAAGAATGTTGAAGGAAAGAAGAAATTATAATCTTTGATTGAAAGAAACCATAAACTTTGCATCATATCAATTAATTTTTTCCTTCAAACAAATTAATTTAATATATATATAAATTTATCTAAACTATTAAGACCATTAGTTAATATATAAAAAAAATATACGTATGTTGATCATTTTCAAGTATTGACATGTATTCAATGAATATTAATAAATAAATAAAAAATATCAGATAAAAAAATTCAGAAATTTATAAAAGATGAAAAGTTATTTAAGTTTTAGATATTAATTATCTTTTAAAAAGAAATGGAAAAGTTTGTTTATCTCTCACTAATCAAAGTTGTGTGAGTATTTATAAATTAGGTGACATTTTTTTATACATTTTTATTTTGAATTTGTCACAATAGTAAAACATTTATTGTGAATTACACTATTCCTAACCGTTATATATTAGCAATGCATAATTAAATAAAAATTGACAAGGTAATTATAGAAGGCCAAAATTTTAAACAAAGAAAATTAATGAAAAATAAAATTACTAACATAATTTTTTTAACTTTAAATTTAACTTAAATTTATAAAACTATTTGATAAAATAAGATTTATAATAATTTATATATATATATTATAAAATATCTTTATTTTATTTGATAGATTTTTCGATCATTATATATCACAGAATTCTAATTAGAGAGGATAACTGAAAGTATTAATGATTGAGTTTAGGTGAAAGTGATGTAGCAGCTGAATTTTTGTTGCGTATATGACCAGAATAACAGGGAGGAACTATTGAGTTCAATTCAATATATTTCGTACTTTGTATGAAGACGTTTACCATTAGTGGATAATAATACACCATCCATAATTAGTTAATTCTATTTCTCTGTCTCTCTGTCTTTTCTCTTTCGAACCAAAATCTTTATTTCCTCACCCAATTATTCACAACTAATGGGACCATCTAACTACTTCATCAATTCATTCATTTTCTCCACTCACTAGTGTTTACACACAGATAACATATTATTTGAATAAAAAAAATAATTCCAAATATTGGGAAAATAAAACTACAATTAAATAAATAAAAGAAATCTACTAATATTGTAAAATCTCTCTACTTAAATATCTTCCACAAAACAAAAATATGAGATTTTATCCCATACTTAAATAATGCATTATCTTCAATGTATTAACAATTAGGAGTTAAGTGTAGAGAACATCTTTTGTCTTTTACTTTCTCCATTCCCATCAATTTTAAAATGATCATTTTATCTTTCTTAATTTTTTCTATAAATTTTTAAACAATTTTTAAAAATATGATTTTTGAAACAGGATTTTGAGAATAGAATATAGAATTTTCAAAACAAGTTTTTCACAAGATACCAAATACATCCTCAAATAAATTTCGAACGAACTTTTCACAACATAAATAATAAGTTCTTGAATGAGTTTTTTTTTTTTTTTTTTTTACGAACTTTCCGTCTTCTTTCTCTTAGGATCTATTTGTTTCCGATGACGAAAAGTTAGAGAGTGAAAAAAGTTGGAAAAAATTTGAAAAATGTGAAGAAACTTGATTTTGTGCGAAAAAACTTGATTTTTAACACGGTTAATCATAACGTAACACTTACATTGAATAAATAGAATAATATTTATTCTTTTATTTTAAAATAATAAATATTAAATTCATAATAAAATACATTTAATATTTTATTGATATATATTTAATGTTAAAATAAAAATTTGAAAATAAAAAGTAAATTAAATTTTGATAATTTATTTACTATACCTTATTTGAAATATTATTTTATTTATTTATTAAGGTTTTATAATATTTTTTAATTTAATTTAATTTTTTAATATTAATTTAAATATTCAAAATTTACAATTCAATTACATCTATCACAAATTTTCATAAATTTTCTCTTCACTTTCCACTTTTTTTCCTTTAATCCAAACAACCTCACTTTTCTTTCAAATCTATCTTTTTTCACTCCCTCAAATCCAAATCCATCATCTAATCCAACACAAAGCATTACTGTAGTAAAGAAGCAAGGTGAAACGAGGATGACAACAATAATTAAAACAATAGTGATGTGATACGATAAAAAAAGAGAGGATATTTTGATATTTGTGTATTAGGACCTCTTTGTGGAGAAGAGAAACAGATGATATAAGTATGAACAGTAAATATTATCTCCCTTAAAATAAAGAAAAACAAGGAGAAAATACGTCAGTATGAGGTTATTTCCAAATTTACCCTTATTAAATAAATTTAACTAACACAAATATTTTAATAAAATAATAATAATTAATAATAAAATAAAAATTTAATACAAAAATATATACTTATTTATAGTAAAAAATGATATAATAATAATTATTATAAATATAATAATAGTATTTACATTCAATATTAAACAATTTTCTAATTACCGTTTTTAAATTTATAAATATTTAAATTATTTATTTCTATATAACAATTGACAATTTTTTTCATATATTCAAAATTTTACATGTAAAATGACAATTTTTACATATATTCAAAAATTTAATTTTATGTAATTATAAAATTAAAAATAATGTCAGACAATGCTTTAAGCTAGGCAAATTATTAATGTTTCTAATGTGTATTATCTTCTCTCAAAGCAAGAATGTTTGTAGAAGGTACACTCTTGTTTTTTTTTTTTTATTTAAGTGTCATTTATTATTTGACAAGTCTACGTAAAATTTATTAAAGTAATAAGTATTATATATTTTTACAATGGCATCTAGCTATATATAAGTACCATGTATTAAAAAATTTGTGAGTTTGTAATAACTACTTTAAAATTATATCTAAATAACATTTTTTTTGTATAAAATATATTGATAATAATAATAATAATAATATATTAAAAATAAAGTGATTATAGAAATGACTTACACTCTGGCATACAATAGGAATTCTCTGTCGGTGGTGCATTGAGCGTAGCCGTTGATGCATCTTGGAAAATGAACGGCTGGTATTAATCTTAAAATTATATTGTTTTTTTAAGATAAAAGCGTTGAATATAATGTCGCGTCGTAGCAAAGGAGAAGATGCAACAGAAGAACACGTATGCCATCCACAATCTCTAATTTTATTTTTAAAAATTTAAATAAATATTAAAATTGTTTTTCAAATTATAAAATTAAATAATTTTTTTATTAAAATGTAATTTAAATAAAACTACATCATACAATACTTTTGCAAACAAATTATTTTTTTCTCGAAATTAAATTCAAACAAGTATAATTTAAATAAAATCAAACTTTGCACAATTCTCAAATTATTAAAAATAAGTATTTCATGTAAGCTTCGAGATAATCATATCCAAAAGTGAGTTATGAGTTACAAAATTTCATATCCAAAAAGGTGTGTTGTAAATGGTCTTGAGGATTGAGATCCAAAATTCATTTATGTTTGCTCACAGATTTTGACATCCGTAAAATACGAAAGTTTTTCAGATAGTCATATCCAAAAATAAGTTATGAGTTCTGGATTTTCATATCCGGAAAGGTGTGTTGCAAATGATCTTGAAGATTGAGATCCAAAACTCATTTATGTTTGCTTACAGATTTTGACATCCGGAAGGTCATTTATGCTATACAGATAAGCTTCCGGATGGTAAAATACGAAAGTTATATATTAGTTCCGGATTTGTATATCAAGAACTTTGTGATTTAACTTACGGATATGAATATCCGGAGGACAAAAATTTTAATTTATTAAAGATAAAACAAACATTTTACGTCAGTGTGTTAGGTGCAAGTCTAAATTGATATGGTGCACGGAGAATCAACCAATTCCTAGTCATTCAAACTGAGTTCGTAATTTTTTAACTGGCTAAATGGGAAAAAACATTTTTTTTCAAAAATATGTGTAATATGGTTAACGAAAGAGAAGTTAGAATAAGTAGCTTATTTTCCCTTTTCTACATTTTATTGTTGTTTCCCATAGCACTTACCTGATGCCTAGGGCTGGAAATAAAATAAGCTACTTCAATTTTCATGTATAATAATTCTAGAGTCTCAATGCTAGCAGTTCTGAATTCCATAAGAAAATTATTAGGGCATTGCAGGTTCTTATCTTTTATAAAACTTCTTGACTACACAAAGAAAAAATATTCAAGGCAAATAGTAGCTAGGATGTGCATTTTGTGACGAGAGAAAATGTTCTTCTTTGCTGGAAGCTCACTTTTTTAAGTGTTCACTCACAGAACTCTCTGTTTGTTGCATTAAATTTCAATCTCAGAATGTAATGCAATTAGTTTTGTTTCAAGATGTGCGAAATGGAATTTGGCTAAAGAATTAAGATCTTACAGGAAGACTGCTATGCCGATAGATTGTGACGAAAGGAGTTAAATATATCAAATACAATGAATCTAATAAAATGGTCTACTTCGTCTTATGATTCTCATCAATATTCAGATACTGCTTCATTGGTAAGAGCGGGAAAGTTGCCTTAACTATTGTCACCCTTATTCCACATCTATTTTCATATTATCAATGTATTCACCAGAAATCTCCACATGAACAAATTCCTCTTTCAAAATGATGGAACCTATTGGCATCCCTTACAACAAGGGTCCTTTGGGAGACTTTTGATGCTATCTTAAAGAATGCATGACAATCATCACAAATTCGAAGGTTTTTTGTGATTCGAATTGAAGTACCTTTTGGTGTAACAAGCAGACCAT
>Ga0123342_1006763_pt1 | contig 15681 bp, 9 predicted proteins | sample Turbeawhitnodule_FD_89960 | JGI IMG/M metagenome (GOLD analysis project Ga0123342, IMG submission 89960) | Root nodule microbial communities of legume samples collected from Mexico - Turtle bean Mexico white nodule | ecosystem: Host-associated > Plants > Roots > Nodule | place: Mexico: Nepantla... | reverse complement strand
TAATTAGCAACCAAGGTTTTAACTACCAATTATTTAGTTTCTAAATTTGGTCTCTAAAACCTTGGTTGCTAATTAGATACCAATTTAGAAACTATTTAACAATAATAAAAACTAATTTAGAAACCAATTTTTTTTTTTCAGTTTCTAAAATGGAATCTAATTTAGTTACTAATGTAACTAATTATTTTGGTGTCTAAAAATTGGTTTCTATTTCATGATTTTCTTGTAGTAATTGATGTGACCATTGAATGCAATATTAGGTTAAATTTTTTTATTTTATCCTCTTAAATTTTTCTAGCTAATTTTCGATCAACTATATTGTAAAGGAACTTTTTCTTTTATTTGATGTAAAAAAAATTCTTTATGTGCCAAAATTTTCTATAAATACAAGGCATGCCATGAAAGGAAACACAACTCCAAGTTTCTTTCTCTTTTTTTTTCCCCTTGTCAACTTCTTTTTACTTACCTCCTATCTATTTCCAACATTTTCTTTACCTTTCTACTTCAAGTATAAAGTAGCTTAAACTTCTTAGAGGTATGAGAAGTTTACTCCAAACCTTAATTCTCTTTTTCACAGATTTAATTTAAAATGTGATTTTTTTATTTGTTTTTTGTTTATATGAATCTATTTTGAGAATTATGAGTTTAAAAATGAATTCAATAGGCATGAAAACCTATAAATAGATTAAGAAATCACCTTAATCGGAGTTTTGTAGAAAAAGTTACAAATAAATTATATTTCAATTACACTATAAAAATGTTATGCAGATTTTTTTCAGAAAATTTGTTATGTGTATGGATAAATGAAATAATTTTTTTTATTTAAAATATGGCTTTGTGAGATTTAAATCACATATAATTGTAAAAATTTAAGTTAAAAAAATTGCATGTTAAAAAGTTGTAGGTGTCATTAATTATCTCACGAAGAATGTCAAATGAGTTAAGCCAAAATTACATCTTATCGCTAGAGTATTATGTTCTCAAGTAGAAAAATTGCACCCTAATTATTATTAATAAGTTTTTGTATAGTGATAAATATTCGACTCAATTATCATCAGAATTAATGTTAGGAGTTTGATTCTCAATTAAATAATTGTTGATGGACATATAATTGCTTAAATGATTTCGTAGTAAAAATCAAGTGGATCAAATCATACTCAAATCATGATTTTTGGTTTGATATTACTCGAAATATGCATCAATATTTTATTTTAAGAGTTAAGTAATATTAACTCATAATTGTGAAATTAATTTATTTTAATACATGAAACACTTAATTCATAATTATAATGAAATTGAAATTTTTTGAAGTTGTTTCATTATATTGTTAATACCTTTTTATAATGTAAAAAAAAAAATTAAAGTATATTTCATATTTTCTTCTTAATTTAGTGTATGATATTATTTTGATTAATTGTGCTTATAAAAATTTAGTAACGAGAAAAAAAATTATCCTTACATTCATATTTTGGAGAAAAACTATAATTAAGCCTAACACAGGTAGAGATACATTTTAATGGAACTATGATCATTCAATTTAGAGAGTTATAATGTCTTTATTAAGTCTCATAATCTTTTGATATATATGATTTAATTATATATATATATTAATTATGTATATATCGTTTCTAGATGATAAAAAGTTCATTTTCTTTATGTTTGAGTTGTACATTTTACATCTAGATATTTAAATCATTACTTAATTGTTACAACATAAATTATTAAGTTTCTTGAATAAAATTTAAATGTTAGTTTTTTTTTCCTTTGAATTAATAAAGTTTCACATTTTCTCAATATTATGAAGAAAATATCATTGTGAACAAATTGTTTCAAAGTAAGGATACACGTTTTAAATGGAATCAATTGTTTTAAAGATTAATGAAATAATTGGAAATAATAGATTGATTATAATATAGTACATTACAATTATGGAAGGTTCGTCTTCTTTATTTGCAGAAATACAGGTCCACCCTCTCAACAATAGTAACATTCACGTTCTTCATAACTTTTGTTTCGATTTAGATAACTCCATCTTCGAATAAATAATTCAATTTTTAAACACATAACTCCAAATTTAAGACTTTAAACAATAACTTCATCTTTGCCGTTTTTACAATTTATATCAAAATGAGACTCTCACTCGTCTCCTTCTCTATAAATATTACTATTAATTTATTTTTCAATGCTTTTAATTATTATTATTTATTTTAACTTCATATTATTTTGAAGATAAAAAATTATCTTCCAAAATTTAAATCTACAATGTAAAAAAAATCATTAAATAAAAATTAATTTTAAAGATAAAAAAATTAATTACTATATTAACTAAATTATATATTATTTTAAAAATTAAATAAATTATTAATATCTAAAATGGTTTTTCCTATTAATAAAATTTTAATTTTTTTAAAATTTGTATCTAACTATCTATCAAATTTTAGGCTAATTAAATATTTTATTAATGAATTAAATACCGATTTAAAAATAAATTTATAAATTTTATTAATAATAAAAATTACTTTAAATATCAATAATTTTTAAAATAATATCTACTTAGTCTATATAATAATTGATTATTTTTTATTTTTAAAGTTAGTTTTTATTTTATAATTTGATAATGTGTAAGTTCTTTTTACAAATCTCACATTAATATTATTCTTAAACAATAAAATCTCATCACTTCCTCTTTTATCTCGTCAATTTTACATTTCTATTGATAATATGTGGTAACTCAATTTGAATATAAAGAGATAAAAAATAATTAAAATGAATATATATTTAATAAAGTAAAGGATTAACGTTTTTTTAATTTATTTATTAGATCCATAGACATTTTAAATTTAACTTCTTGGATAAAGTACAATTATCCTGTATATGATTGTAGCCTAGGTCAACATGAATGGAAAATAAGAAAAATAAAGGTGAAAATGGCAAATCCGTAAAATGGCATGGAAATGGGTACTGTTTGGGGAAAAGGAAAAGTAAGTGTTTGGTCATGGGAACGATCGCGAAGACCAACCCACCGTGGAAGAAGTGATTCACATTGACGCAAAGACTATGAAATAGTATTTATATAATTATAGAAAAATTAAATGAAAGGGTTTAGGTCAATTTTGGGCATAGACTATATGTCCACGCGCTTTGGAGACTTTATTTTTTCTTCCTCGAAGTTTCTCAATCTAAGACACTAGACTTTCACTTTCCATTTAAGACTAGACTTCCTTAATTATTATAAACATTCATTTAATATTTTTCTTTTTCTTTTTCAACTTAATTATGTTTTTGTTATGTAATATGATAAAAAAAATTAGCCAATTTTAATTTCTTTAATAAAAATTCTTTATTTTTAGTCTACTTAAATGTAAAAGTCATTTTTTTTATCTCTACTAACATTGAGTTTAATTCATTTTAGAAGCTATCTTTAAAATAAATAAATAAAATTATCCTTAAAGAAAGATGATTCTTAAAATAAGCCATAAAAAAGTTAAGTTTTACGTTGATTTGAATAAAATGGATCAGGATTTGATAAAGTATTTATAAGTAGTTGGTATGAAAATAGATGTAATTAGATATGTACTAGACTATTCAAACACTAAACTATATGAATAATCTACCTATATGGTTTGTTAAATTTCAAGACAGTTTGTTGAATTATTAGACAGTCTGATGCCCAAAATATCATATGTAAATTTATGTTCTTATATTTTGGTGATGATAAAAATTAATAGAAAAGCTAAACCTAGTCCATATAACATGCATTGCATTTGTTGAGACTCTAGATGATCTATGACCCTATAAACGGTCTGATGAAACACTAGACGATCTATGACCCTCTAGACAGTCTGATGACTTGAAGATTATATGAGAAGTTCATGTTATGATGAAATAAAAACAATCTAAATTGTTTATTTAATTTTAACAATGATTTGTACAACTATAGTATACAATAGATCATTTGAGTGTTTACAGTCTTGTTCATGCTAAACAGTTTGATGAACATGTTGAACGATTGATTATAACATTTAAATGGAATCTTCTAAGAATATATATGTACTAGAAACACTTTTAATCAAAGAGACATTATGTCCAAAAACAAAAAGATTCGAATGAGTATTTTATGAAACAACTCTCTTTTACCTTGTTTTTCGGCATATCTCTAAAATCTATTTTTTCCTAAACAAATTTGCTCAAATTAAATCTTGTGAATATCTTTTTAATATATTATGAATATCTCTCAAGCTTTTTTAATAGAAACAATTTAAATAAATTGAAAATCTCAAGTACTTTATTTCGGTATCATGTGTTATTTGAAATGAAATGATTTTATAATTATGTTTTAATTTGTTTTTGCTAACCTATATTACAATTTTTTTCAAATTAGTTTCTTAAACACATTTTAAGCAATTATTTTTGAAAGATTGCAAATCCAAGCTTTTTGTTTTGAGTTTTTAACTCGAAAAAGATGAAGATATGAAGATATTGCGAAATCCAAAATTAACCAATTCAAGTATCAAAGAAAAAATTCAAAAAACTATATAAAGGGATTGAAGGCGAAGAAAAAAAAGTAAGGAAAGTCAAATAATTCAAGCTAATTAAGTGATCTTGCTCAAAATACAAAAGTTATTAGAGCATTTAGTCTTTTGAGTTGAGTGTGAACCATTGCAATTCTTCACTTTGTAAAGTTATACCTGTTGAAGATGAATGATGCTCCTTGAAGACTATATATGTGTTTGATGTAGCAAAGTTTGTGTTTTGCTTTGAAGCTAGTCAAATTGTAATTTGGTGGTCTCGTATATAGGGTAAAGTGAGTTTAAGGTAGCCTTTTGCTTTGTGACCCACCTCATGACCCTAATCAAGGTGATAAGATCAAGCACAAAGTTTTCTTAATGATTTTCTCATGTCTTTTCTCAAAATATGTTTTACTGCACAAAAAATGAATCTGTTGTTCCTTAAAAGAATAGATTCTTTTTTAACTGGTGCCTTGTTTTTAAAGTTTTTTTCATAGCTTTGTTTTTGCACCAAGAAGCTTGGCTAAGTCTCTTATGCTACCAAAATATTGACCTGAAACAGTTGAAAATCTCTCTTTTCCTTTTTGAAAATAATTTTTTCATTTTATTTTCAATCTATTTTTTTATAACAACTTTTTAACTATTTTTTGAAAATCTGTTATAAATCGTTTCTTATATAAAGAGAGGCACATCTCACTTGAAGATAATGTTGAACAATCAAGTTTTAAACAGAGATTAAAAGTTTTTAGTGAGTTGAAAAGGATTTGTACGTGTTCTTGAAAGAGTTTCCAAAAGAAATCAAAGTGTGCTTGTTTCTTGTGTGCTTAAGCTTGGTGGAGGTGCTGCCAATGGTGTGTTGCAATCGGTTCTACTAGTTTTTTCAGTTTCTTGCATTCTCTTTTCAGGTGTATTCGATTCCATCATTCTTTTCTTTGTAACAGTGATAGTAAGAAACTTCTTGATAGTGTTTCTTGAAGTGTTCTGAAATAGTGGTTTTAAGCTTGGTGTGCCTTGTTCTTGTAGGGTTCAAGAACTTAAGGTTGTGTAATTGATTTGTACTGTGTTTTAGTGGATTTCACCTTGGGTAAAGTGAGATTGGAGTGAAGTAGTATAAAAGTGTGGTGTTCAATCTCTCTTAATCTCTGCACTCATTTACGGTTTCTTGTGTTGATCTGTCAAATTGAATTTGTTCTTTCTAGGCTTGTTCATATTGTTCTTTATATTCTGGAAAATGATCTAAATAGCTTGTAGTTAACTGAGTTTCTGCTTTGGTTGTATTAAAAGTAAATCTTTATGTTAAAACAAAAACAATTAAGTGCCACACTCTATTCAAGTGTGAGGTTTAATAATCAAAGATTATTTTTTGATTCAACTCTTGGTTTTCATCTTTGCATATTAAAGTGATACATTAATTATTGTTGAATTCTCTTAATATCTAGAAAGCATATAACTGAAACACTGTCTTGATAAAGTAAGCAGAAAAATAAATCTGTTATTTTCAAAATAAATCGATTCTTTTACTCTGTACTGGTAAAAACCCGAATCTGTTTGAAAATTTTATAAGCTCAATTCCCCCCCGTTTTGAACTTAGACACTAATAAACCCAACAATTAGTATCAAGAGTCAGGACTTGTATTTTACTCAAGTTTGTGTGCAATATGTATAAGTTTAAAATGCTTTTTGTTGAGGGTTCATCTATTAATAGACCTCCTATGTTTAGTGGAGTGAATTATGCATTCTAGAAAATAATAATGAAAAATTTCATGGAATCTATTGACTTTGGTATTTGGGATGTTGTGGTCAATGGACCTTTTGTGCCTATGCAGGTTGTCAAAGAAGAAACAATGAGGAAATAGAGTGAGAGTGAAAGAAAAAAAGGCTCAATATGACTTCGTAGCTAATAACATCATAACTTCTGCATTGACAATGGATGAATTTTTCAGAATATCTCAGTGCAATTCGACTAAGGAAATGTGGGAAATTCTGAAAGTAACACATAAAGACACGAATGAAGTGAAGAGAGCAAGGAAACATTCACTCATCCAAGAATATGAGTTTTTCAGGATGCAACCTGAAGAAAGCATTGCTGATGTACAGAAGCGGTTTACCCACATTGTAAACCATTTTACTAGACTTGGGAAGGTGTTTGACAGAGAAGAACTCAATATAAAAGTGCTGAAGTGCCTTGATAGGAGCTGACAACCCAAAGTTACTACAATTTCAGAAGGCATAGATCTGTCTAAGTTGTCCACTTATGCACTTTTTGGAAAATTAATGGAGCATGAGTTAGAGCTCAAAAGGCTGAAAGAGCAAGAGACAGTGGAAAGGAAAACTAAAGGACTTGCCCTGAAAACAAGTGTACAGAATGACAATAGTGAGAAAGAAGAGAATACTGAACATGATGAAACATTGAGTCTACTCACAAGAAAGTTCAGCAGATTTCTGAAGAAGAAAGGCAGAGATAGGACTCAACAAGAGAAGATGTATCCTAAACCAAATGAATCTAATTTCTCTAACTACATTTGTTTTGGTTGTGGTAAAACAGGTCACATAAAGATTAATTGTCCAAACAATCAAACAAAAGAAAAATCAACCAGCAAGAAGGTTGAAAGGAGTAAGGGTAAAATAGCCTATATCTCTTGGGAAGAGAATGAAGTTTCCTCAACAAGCAGCTTCTCAACAGAAAATGAAGAAATAAACTTGTGTTTCATGGTGAAAGATGAAGGATCAATCTCTTATTCGATTAGTGATTTTTCTATGGATTCTGACAATTATGATCAAATGTTAATTGCTTTCGAAGAAACACATGATGAGGCAAACAGGCTGGCTGTTATATGTAATAAACTGCAAAATGTAAATAATATTCTTGCACCTAAGGTAAAATCTCTTGAGGAAGAATTGCATAAAGCTAAAACTGATCTTGTAAGTCTTGAATTGACATGTTTGCATGCTTCTATAAAAACTTGTGAAAACAGTAAAAAAATGGAAAAACAAGTTGAGTATTTGTTGAAAACTCTATCTAATTTCACTAAGGAAAAGGATAATCTTGAGACTCCTTTAGGGTCACAAAATGTTGTTTTTAACAAAAATGGAATTGGTTATAATTCAGAAAAGAAAAATAAATGTTAAAAAGTTGTCAAGTTTCTTTGTTCCCTAAAAAACAAGTTTTTCCTCTTTCAACAGTGTTAAAAAGGTACATCCTGCTTCTTGTTTTTATTGTATGAAATCTGGACATACTTTTAGAACATGCATTGCTAGAAAATACCTTGTTCCTAAATGCTTGGCCAAATGGCTTCCAAAGGAAAGGTATTAATCGTTGTTGGACCCTAGACTAAGAAGGGTACCATGTGTATTATTTTTATTTTTTATTTTTGTAGAAAAACAACAAGAAAAATCAGTGGTATTTGGATAGTGGATGCTCAAAGCATATGACTGGAGACCTAACCCAGTTTACTAGTCTAAAACTCAAGGCAGAGAGTGACATGTCACTTATGGAGATAATAACCGTGGGAGAACCCTAGGGAGAGGAAATGTTGGAACTGGAAGTTCAACCACAATTGAAAATGTTTTATATGTGGAAGAACTAAGACACAATCTCCTAAGCATTAGCCAATTATGTGACAAAGAGTACAAGGTAAATTTCAAAGCAAATGGGTGCACAATCTCACATGACTCTTCTGGTAAGGTACTGTTTACAGGTAAAAGAGTAAACAATATCTATCTCTTGGATATCTTGGACAATGATTATGAAAATGAATGCCTTTTGTCAAAAAGTGATGAGTCTTGGTTGTGTCATAGAAGGTTAGCTCACATTCATACAAATCATTTGAATAAATTGAAATCCAAGGATCTTGTTTCTGGTTTGCCTAATACAAAATTTCAGGATAATAGACTATGTGATGCATGTGTAAAAGGTAAACAAACAAGAACATCTTTTAAATCAAAGGACATGGTTTCTACTAAGAAACCCTTGGATATGCTGCATATGGATCTGTTTGGACCTTCTAGAATTGCTAGTTTGGCTGGAAATTTCTATCCATTGATTATTGTTGATGATTATTCTAGATATACATAGACTCTCTTTCTTGCTTACAAAAATGATGCTTATAAGGTTTTTAAGAAATTGGCAAAAATTTTGCATAATGAAAATGGATGTAGTATAAAATCTATTTGTAGTGATCTTGGGGGAGAGTTTCAAAATGCCAAGTTTAATAGGTTTTGTAAAAAACATGGGTATCACATAGTTTTTCAGCCCCTAGGACTCCCCAACAAAATTGTGTAGTTGAGAGGAAAAATAGATCACTAGAAGAACTTGCTAGGACTATGTTGAATGAATCTAAGCTACCTAAAATCAAAGAAAAGAAGAATTAACCTAGAATCCTATTTCACACAGAACCAATGATCTAAGACTTCAAGAATGATTAAAAGATATTTGACTTTCTCTCTTGAAAAACGTTTTCAATAAACTCTCTTCTTCACTTTGAAATTATCATAAAATAGTCTTTATATAGACTTTAAAAGATGGTTAAAGCAATTTTATCATTAAATAAAATTTGTTAAAAGTATTTAAAAACAGTTAGAAAACCATAACAAAATTTTGTTAAAATCACATAATTGATTTTTAAAACAAACTTATTATTTTCATTTTTTGTTAAAAAACTAAACATACAAAGTCAGTTCATTTATTGAAATAACTGACTGTTTTTGTTTTACAAAAAAGACAAAAGAAAATAAATCATTTTTAAATTCTTTTAAAAACCTTAAGTGTAATTCAATTGGTTGTCGCAATAAATCAACCAGACTTGAAAATAAGCTTTTTTTAATTGATTTAAAACACGAAACAACTAACTAAAATTAACACAGATTTGAAAACTAAAACTTTCAAAAGAGATTTCAAATCATACTAACTTGGATCATAACTAACTACAAATTAACAACTCAAAATCTATCTATCTACACACACAACATCAGATTCTTCAAGTCTTCAAGTTGGATTTGGAAATCATCAAAGCATCTTATTTAACACCCATTTTCTTCTTATAGACACCTTCAATTTATTCCAATTCAAAATTTATAACTTTCTACCAATCATAACATCATTTTGCCTTTGTTTCCACTAGGACATGACATATTCTTGAAAACTTAGAGTAACCATGGATAATCTTCTAAATTCATTCACTTGGTGCTTTTCAAAAGTTTGATCAACCTTTGTTTCTCATTCCAAATACACCTCAACATTTTTAATTCCATAAAAAGAAGGAAAGTATACTTCTAGCTCAGTAGAATAAAGGAAAATTCTAGGCTTATGATGTTATTTACAAGGTAGTTGATAGGAATTATAGCAAAGATTACTACACACCCTTTCTTCTATTTGGAAATGAGAGTATATATGATGTCCTCTCTTCCTATTTGACCCCTCTCCATGTTTACTCTTAGATTTTCTTTGACTTTGGATGCATTGAGAAAATGTGATTCTTAACTCTTCCATGGATGTTTCTTTAGTACTCATTTTATTTTTTATTTGATTTTGAAAATCAATAGTTTACAAGAAGGTTGAAAGGTCAAAGGGTTTCCAAGTTCACTCTCAAGAAAGAGAGGTGAGTCACTAGAACTACTTAAGTACCAAGTCTTTACTATATAGAGTTACCTCAGTTAGCTTTCACCAGTCTTCCTTAATGGAAACTCCAATTAGTTTTTCTTAAAAGAAAGTTAAACTTTGAAAAGATACTAAAACTATATAAAGAAAGACATTAATCCTAAGTGCATTGGCACTAGTGGACCTTTGAGACATACTCATTGTCTACACGCATTATTAATTTAATTATTTATTAGTATCAATTAATTACATGAGAATTAATACAAAATAAAATTGAAAATTCTCAACGTGTTTGGACTGTTTACTTCACTCTAGTGTTTAACTCTTGCTTTTGAACTTCTACTTGTTGATTCTTTCAAGAGTGATCATCCTTAACTTGATTTTTTCTTCTTCAATATGCTACCTAGCAATATTTGTCAACTTTTTTCCAAAGATCACACTAAGAGATAATTTTTATCTCTGGAGGTCAATAAAATCCAAAATCAAGAAAAACCCAAAATGAATAAAGCTAAACTCAAAAGATTATTAAAGATGAGACAAGACACAAAGATTATCCAAAAATTCAAAATAATCAAAAAATTATGTTTCTTCCTGCACCTCCATATTTTCTTCTGCCACGGTTTGGCCCAAAAGGCTCCAATGCAACAAAAATAAAAAATTGAATGGCACATATGGACCCACAGAATACAAGTTCTCTTTTTCTCCTGTATCAATTCTGCTGTCACGTGCAGAACTTGTTGCAATTTGTCTCAATCCAAGTCTTACGGACTCCACAAAAATTTCGAATTTCTAAAATTTTCACCTTAATTCACGCTAGCCACACCAATTTGTCATCAAATTTACGCTGCCAATTTATTTCGCAAGTCCTAAATGCATTCATATCCAGTTGATGACCGTTCACCCAAAAAAAATGATATTTGTGTTTGTATTTCATAATTTACGAGGATGAGTAGCAAAAACAAAAGGCGCAAAATACAAAATTTGGTTCTTTGGTGGGTGAAGTAATCGCAAAGAAAGATCACAACTAAAAGGTGAGTTTGGGCTTGGTTAAGAGGTCCTTGGAGGTTGGAGAGGTTGGTGGTGTGTGGTGCAAAGTTGGTCGTGGTGGTGGTGTGTGGCTCCATTTCTGGTAGTCGGTGGGTGTGGTTGGACATGGTGCGTGGTTGTTAGTCGTCGTTGGTCGGTAGTGCATGGTGGTCGTCGATGCAGTGGACTGAGCTCACCCAAGTACACAAACAAAAACACAAAATTGATGTTGCCATGTGAGAATCGATTCTCACATTCAGGATTTTTGGAGAATCGATGTTTGAATAAACGATAGTTTTACACATTTGTTAGGAGAGATCATCAATTATCACAATGCAAAAGTGATTATCCCTCCATTTTTAATACTTATTTATTTTTTTTATTTTATGTATATATTGTTGTGATTTGATTTATGTATATATGCAATTCTTTTTTGGTTTGACTGAGTAAATAATTATTTAATTTGTTTTTTATTTTTATTTTTATTTTCATGTATGTATATAAAATATATATAAGGGTAATTAGTTTTTTTTTTTTTTTGAATAAGTGTATTATTTTTTCACAATCTGATAGCATAGTGATTCTGATAGCATAGTGATTGATAATGCTAATTAGGTTCAAAAACATAAATATTTTGAAAAATAATAATATTAAGTATAGTTAATTAAGAAATTAAAGTGTGTTTATATATAACTTGTAAAACTGATTTTGATAGACATAATAAATACCACTTAATATTTAAGAAATAATTATAAGTATAAAGAATATTTAAAGATTTAAAAATATTACTTGTATGTTTAAATATTTGGAAAAGCCTACTTTACAAATAATATTGATTTTTTTTAAAATAAAGTAAAAAAAAATTATAAATATTGTTTTGAATTTATAAAATAATTATAAGTATAAATAATATTTAAATATTTGAAAATACTACTCTACAATATTTAGTTTCTAGAAAGAGGTTGGGCTAACACTAATAAGAGGAGTCTAAAAATTTGTTTAACAAGAAGACAACTCTAGAGAGAACTTTGACAAGTGAAGTGTCTTAAAAATTGGACAACATTTCATTACTTTCATCAATAAGTGAAATTCAAAATCTTAAAACTTAAAAAAGAAATAAAAAATCTTGTAAGAATAGGAAGAAAAATTATAAAAGGAGAAAAAGCGTTTAAAGAAAAAGTGCAAACTCTTATCAGAAGAAAAGAAGAGAAAGAAAAGATAAAGAAGAGGGTAGACTTAGGATGAATGAACATTATCAACCTCCCTCTAGAACAGATACCAAGGAAGAAAAGCCTAGTCCAAATGTTTCGCATGTTAAGGCTTTTTCTCCTTATTTTAATGAAACTTTCCTTGGGGAAAAGAATTCTTGATCAAACTACTACATCCCAAAGAGAGAATAGTTTTCAAACACATTGTTCTAACCTAACTTGTTCTTTCATTGTGGATAGTGGATCATACTACAATATTTGTAGTACTAGGTTTATTTAAATGATGAACTTAACTACCATTTCTCTTCCTAAACTTTATAAATTTCATTGGATTTTTAAAGTTGAGAATATGGTAGTCAAGCAACAAGTGAAAGTAAAGGTTTCCATACGGTACTATGAGCAAAACGTTTTATGTGGTCAAGTACCAATGGAAGCTTGTGATATTTTGTTAGAACGACCTCAACAAATTAATCCTAAAACCATTCGAGAAGGCCATACTAATAAAATAATTTGCAGTCATAAAAATAAGATTGTACTTAGTTCTTTTTCATTTTCACAAGTGGTAAAGAACCAAGAAAATAAAACCAGAAAACAAAAAAAAAGAAAGAGAAAATTGTCTCTTGAAGAACCTTGTTCTTGATTTTTCTGTATGTATGTCACTTGAACTATTTAGTGTTTATTTCAGATGGGGGTTTGATCATGGAAGAAAAACATGAACCTCAAAAAATAATAAGGATGATGTCCTGAAATAATAATGCAAATTTGAGGACAAATCCTTATCACGAGGGAAGGGATGATGGAATATGTCCAGTCACAACATCCACAAAATAAGGAGGACGGATAACTAGAGCTTTCTTCAGAGACTTATTACACATATGGGCCTAATTAAGCTTTTGTCTATCTTTTGTAGACCCAATAAAGAGGATAACTCTAGGGTGAGGAAATGTATAGAGTATTTCAAAGAAGACCTCTAAATCGTGAAAAAATACTAGAGTCTTGGTTGGAGGATTACAAGAAGATTGGAACTCAATTAGCTTCAGCAAGACCAAGTCAAATATCTTTTTAAGTCAGGATTTAGTTTAAATAATTGTATAAAGTGGTTTAAGATTTCATTTGGTCCATGTATTGGGTGTGGGTTTAATTTTGGGCCTTCTTTTTGGACTAATAGAAGAATGGGTGTGCATTGTAAAGTGACTCACCATTTGACATGGAAAGCATAGGTGTGGCATTGCAAGCATGAATATCCACATGAATCTTCCTCAATGGAAAGCATTCGCACCAATTAAGAGGTGACATTTGTCAACCTCTCATTTGAGAGGAATTTCTCAAATAAGAGGGAAGACACATGTCAACCTCTCATTTGAGAGGATCATGAGCATGGAACATGTGACACCACTTGTCACCTTGCCAATGGAGAGTTTTTAGGTTAAAATTCTTATTTTAGACATCCAAGCCTCTTATAAATAAAAGTGTACCTCTCTTGTATTTTTATACTTGGAATTAGTAATGAAATGCTTCCCATTTTTTGTCATTCTACTTGTTCCTGAGTTCTCTCTAGTTTAGTCTTGTTCAAGACTTAACCCAAACTCTTTCCTAGTGAGTTGGTCTCACCTCTCACTCTCACAAATTCCTAACTTCACTTCAATCCCTTGAAACTCCTTTTGTGTTTCTTGAATGCTTTATCTTATCAAATCTCCTTCCTCATCCATTCAAAGAAGAAACAAAAAAATGACTACTGGAAGAAAAGCGTTTTTCCATAATTTGGTATCAAAGCCATGGTTATATTGAGATAAGTAGTTTTTTTTTTTCTAAAATAATTTCCATCACTTTCGTCTTGTCTTCACTATATTTTGACTGTCTTCAACATGTTTTGGTTTCATTCCACCTATTGATTTTTTGTTTTGTTCAATTTTTTTGGTTCAAAACACTTGTTCCTACTTGAAACATCAATATGTTGTTTTAGGTGCTCTATTTTGTGAAACCATGTGTGCTTTTGTTTTCTCTTAAGTCTTGTTTCATTTTATTTGGGTAATTCACTTTAATTTTGTGTCATTTTGATTTTCTAAATTTTTTCATGTTGTCAAAGTCATGTGAATCCATGAACGTCATAAAATTATAGTAGTACTTTTGTTCAATTTTATTTTCTTGCTTTTGTTTCCAACAACAAAAATTCAAAAAGTTGTTTGATGAAACTACAGTGATTTGGTCCTTTTGTGTGCTTTTAATTTTTTGTATGGAAGTTCTTTTACTTGTTATTACACGATTGAAAAGTTCATTAGAGTTAGTTTTTCTTTGTGTCTTGAGTTCATCATAATCTTCTTTTAATTCCGTAGGTTTCTTTCTCTTTATTGTTTGCTGATTTTTTATTTATTTATATACTTTAGTCATCTTTTTTATTTTCCTTTTCAGTCACTATAACTTCATCTTCACTAGTATCAATTCATTATGGCTTTCAATGTCCCGGTCTTTTGAAACCATAATTCTCTTGATCATAATTCTCTTGATAGAACATTCAGAAACATATTGTCCTTTTTCAAGACAATGAAAGCATTGGATGTCTCAAGTTCTAGTTTCCTTGGGGGAACTTTCTTTATTTTTTATTTTTTATTTTTTTTCTATTCCTCTTTCCTTATATTCCCCTCGTGACCCATCGTACTTGGATTTGGAGGGGGTAACCTTCCCTCTTAGACTCTCTCCTAGAATATGATGTGTTAGGATAGTCTTTCCTAAAGATAAACCTTCTTGTAATTTGTTGTTTTACCTTAACACACAATTTAACTAATTCATCCAAATCATTAAATGGAAATAGATCAGTCCTATCCTAGTTCTCAAGGTTTAGGCGACTCTGGATTCTGACTATGGTTATTCTAGGTTCTTCCCTTATTCTTACCCTCAACATAAGTAACTCCATGTCTTCTTCAATCCATCTCCTTGGATTGCAACACAATATTTTCTAAAATATCCCACCACGAAGGAACGATTGAAACATCAAACATCGTTCGTTCCTGAACATCATTTCAAGAATTTGATTGCATGGAAAATGTTGTTATTAGGTGTGACATTGATGGTCTTTGAAATTTTTGGTTATGTTTTATGTTGTTTCTATTTTTTTAGTTTGATTTTATATTTCTGTTTCTAGTTCTGTTTTCTTTTTGCTATTTATATTTTTGTTTCTGTTTCCTATTACCGGACAAAATCAATATAGACTCTGATACCCGAAAAACACAAAGCAAAGGCAACGGTGCACAACCATGGCAGATGCACCAGAAAAGAATAATGCCAACAAAGCAGAGCACGAAGGAGGAGGTGCTAAGAAGACCTACTCGCCATATGATCTCAACGC
>Ga0123342_1006761_pt1 | contig 15686 bp, 10 predicted proteins | sample Turbeawhitnodule_FD_89960 | JGI IMG/M metagenome (GOLD analysis project Ga0123342, IMG submission 89960) | Root nodule microbial communities of legume samples collected from Mexico - Turtle bean Mexico white nodule | ecosystem: Host-associated > Plants > Roots > Nodule | place: Mexico: Nepantla... | reverse complement strand
TATAATAATATATAATAATATATAATAATATATAATAATATTTAATAATATATAATAATATTTAATAATATTAATAATATTTATTAATATTAATAATATTTAATAATTTTAATAATATTAATAATATTATTATAATAATTAATAATATGAATGATATTAAATATATGAATAATATTTATATTATTAATTATATTAAGATTGATAATCATACTAATAAGTATAATAATAATAATCATAACATAACAACAAAACTTGATAGGTATAATGGCTAAAGCTTGTTTAGTCATTTTTGAAGGGACTTGACTTTAGGTCCCACCTAAGAACTGAAGTTGGTACTAATGAGCAAACCGACACAATCTTTTACCATTTTGGTTAGAATTTATTTTTTCACTTTGTTATGCATACTTGTTACAAGCTTCTTAAGTAGCTCTTGCATGCATTATGTACTCATTGGTTGTAGTTTTATATTTTTTCTCTCTACTTGCAAATATAAATTCTATCATTATTATAGTATGAAGAGTCTCTTTTATGGTTATCATTCTTGTGTCAATTCTGGTGATCATCTTCTTAGTTTGAAATAGTTTTCTTTATGGCTATCACTCCTGAGCCAACATTTATTATCTTTATGGCTTTGCAAATTTGATTGTTAGTTATCTTTTCGTATTCCATACCAAAAAACTCTCCGATACAAATTTTTTTTATTTGAAAACAATAAGTGGAGTATGTGATTAAGGCACATTGTCTTCATCGATATGTTGTTAATCCTCTTATTCCATAACAATTCTTTTCCTTTTTTGATAGTGATTTAGGGATTGAAAATTTTGAATACAGTGCTTGGGAAATGCAAGACCAATTTTTGTTTTCATGGTTATAATTTTCTTTGTCTGCATCTTTCTTAGCCAAAGTAATCGGTTGCAAGCTTTCTCAATTCTGAGAAAAGACTCATACGCACTTCAATTCCCAAATGAAGCTAGGGCATAATAGTTGCAATCTGAATTACGTAATATGCAGAAAGAAGATTATTCGATTAAGTTTTTAATATGAATTAAGGCTCTTGTTGATTCCCTCAATTCTCTTGGTGATCCGGTCTCTAAACATGAGCAATTGGATGTTCTTATTAGAGGTCTTCCTATTGAATATGAATAATTTATTTGTCTTATCAATAGCAAGCTAGATTTCTTTTCATTTGATGAAATTGAGTCTTTTCTAGTTTATCAGGAATTTGTTGCTTCAATTGAAAAAATAGGAATTGAGTTACATCTTCCCCACTCTTATGTATTTTGATTAGCATGATAACATTATGTTTGTTGATTGATATTGATACCCGTATAAAATTCATTTATATCGATTTCTCACATATAAAATTATTAAGATGTTTCCTAAATATTGATTTCTCGCATATTTATAAAAACAACTTATCTTTAAAATTAGACGTTGATGACAATTAACATTTCATGTCTATTTCTTGCACTCAAATATGTTAAGTATTATCGTTTAGGCCAGAACCCTAAAAATACTTCCCAATCAGATTTAAGATTCTAGATCAAGAATTAGAAGCAAAACAATAATACCAATAATCAATAAAAACACAATATTATATTTAAATATCATCTCAATACATCAGAGTTTGAACAGATTACTCCCAATTTCCAAACGGTAGAATTAGCCACTCATGATACCTATTACACGTAGGGATGACATGAAAAGAAGATCCAGGATGTTTCTCCTTGACGAGTCACTCAATGGTGTTTTCCTCTCAATTTTGCACACTAGGGTTGTGTCTTAAGCCCCCTATTTAACCTATTTTTCATGGGCTTAAGTGGATTCTCGCTTGAGCGAGCAAAATGACGTCCAACCCAACTTCACTGGTGCTATCTCACTCAAACGAGATATAGCTTGCTTAAGCGAGCTCCCCTAGTGGCAGTTGATGCTTTTTTCGTGTTGGGCCACTTTGCTGAGTGTTGATGCAATCAAACTTTCTCTTTTTAGCTTTGTATATTTTCTTTTGCCCAATTATCTCCATTATCCCCTAGAATCCTGAAATTAACACAAAATTTGGAAATAAATCGTTCTTATTCAAATACAAATCATAAAATATCTAAAAATGTATAAATTCATAAATCAGGGATTATTTTATACTTATTTTAGCAATTAGTACTCATAAGTGCCTGTATTTTAATATGAAATATTATTGAAATTTGACACTTATCAGGAATATGATTCTTTATTAGCTAATGACACATGGTCTCTCACCTCTCTTCAAGCTAGATGAACTGCAATTGGATACAAATGGGCGTTTCAAATTAAAGAAAATGCAAATGGTATTATTAATAGATACAAAGTTCGTCTAGTGGCTAAAAGTTTTTATAAAAAAATTTGGATGTGATTATTTTGAGACTTTTTATCAAGTGGCCTGTTACAATTCCCATTAATCTTATTTTAACTCTTACAAACAAATGGCGCATTCAAAAGATTTGTTGTAGGCCTTAAACAAGAGAGGGGGGTGAATTGTTTATGAAAGATTTTCTACAAATGTTGAAAGTAGATTGAAAGCCAATGAGAAATCAATGAAGGAGAAATCAGTTCAGCAAAAAACAAATATGTTTTTAATATGATTCCAGAAAATCAACCGATTGTTTTTGTGAAACAATCGGTTGTTTTTATCAGTAGTCAATGAAATCAAAGCAGAACAAATTTAAATTAGATAAGGGATAGAAAGATCAACATAGAAGGTTTTATACTGATTCACTCTTAATCCAGAGCTACATCCAGTCCTCAGAAACCTTTGAGAATTCCACTAAGCAATCAAACACCTTGATTATACAACACACACCAAAGTGGTGATCTTGAACCCTTCAAGAACACACACCACCTTTGGCAAACAACACCACATATCATAGAACAACCTCTGGATCTGCACCACAATAGTTCTTACATAAATACAATAGTCAAGAGAGAAAATGAATGATAACACTTGGTTCAATCACAAATTGAAAATGAAAAGCACAAAGCAATCCTATTCCACTCTCAGAAAGAATCCAAAGCTTGAAGCAATCTTAGAAAACTGATTTGAAAGAGATAATCTGAATCACTAACAACCAGGAACATAAAATAGATTATATATATACTCCAATTAGTTGTTAAAAATATTTAATGCAAATTAAACCACTTTAACAAAATTTTGTTAAATTTTCCAAAAATCAACTGTTTGAAAACACGAAACAATTGGTTGAATTGGCTTGGCAACAAGGTCAACCAATTTCAAGCTTTTTCAAATTCTTTTCAAAAACACTAAGTGTAAAACAACTAGTCGAAACGACAATTCAACAAGTTGATTTTCCACTCTCTTTAGAAAGCATATCTTTTTTAAGAGAACTTGAATCGCAACCTTGGATCATAACTATGAGGGGATTAACAAATTCAAACTACACAAAACACACACACACAAGCAACAACAGAGTCTTCAAGCAATCCACTTGGATTTGGAGACATCAAAGCCTATGTTCAAAAAGATTGACATCAATAGTGTCTTCTTAAATGATGTTCTATTACAAGATGTTTACATGACTCAACCATCTAGTTTTGAGTCAGTTGATTCCACTCTTGTTTCTAAACTCCAGAAAGCCATATATGGCTTAAAACTCTAGAGCCTGGTATGAGAAACTCACCACCACTCTTTGTTGATTTCAGGTTTGTTCAAAGTAAGTATGATCCTTATTTGTGGATGTTGAAATTTGCTATAGGATGCTTTTATGTTCTCATTTATGTAGATGATGTAATTTTCATAGGCTTTTCCTCTATACTATTACAGTCTGACATCTCTAAACTGCACCTAGTCTTTGCTCCCAAACAACTTGATGATCTTGAATATTTTTTAGGTATTGAGTTAAAACGTTTTCCTAGTGATTCTCTTTTTCTTTCTCAAACGAAATATATTTGTTAAAAATCTAAATCAAATAGTTAAATAACTAGATAAAAAAAAAATCAAGGAAGACTCTTCCACTCGTATGATAATGAATTTTATGCAAATTAACTTCACACCACAAAGTCGGGCTTTTAGAAAATAAAAGCTTTGAATGAGTTTTGATATTCCTTATGTACCTACCTGATTTGAGATCGGGCACGACCGTTAGCTCGGGGTTAGTATCCAATTTCGTAACCGAGCCTTTATTCGTCATAAAGGGCAATAAAAAAGAAAACAGACTAATTAATAGGCCTTAAAGGAGGAATGATTATTTAAGAAATAAATAGTAGTTACAAAATAGGTCCACTTAGGACACCACCTGATCAACCTACAAATATTCACTATCCAGGAAGTACAGATTCATTTTATCTCATACTCTTAAACTCATACACTAAAGAACATACTATCTTTGTACTCCTACTAACTTAAACATCAGAGAGTCTTAAATTTGTCGGTGGACCTTCCCCTATCATCGGAGACCAACTGAAGGCTCGTTCCCCGAGGAACTCACGGTCCTCGTCGAGTTACACTCATAGAACTTGTTTTCGGTAAAAACACCCTATTTAATATATTAAATATTTAAATTTCTAGATGTATGTTAAATTACACATAAATAAGTGAGAGAAAAAATATGGAGGAGTCAAAGAAAAATAAATGAAAATTAAAAAGTGAAATTGTTTCTTTGAAGTCGAATAGAGTGAAAAAGAAAGTGAGAAAATGTGTTTATTTTTTAAAATGAGAGGAAATTGCATTTGGGGTTTATATCTAATAGTTGTATGAGATTTTAATAAAAAAAATGATTGTGTATGCATAAATAATTGATTATACAGACATCATATATATGATAATGAAGTTCTTCATTTATGTTAGAAATTATCACATAATCAATTTTGCCTCTCTTGATTAGTTATCAACTCAGTTATTTTCTTCTGGGAAATTTAACCATTTATTTCAAATAATTTCAACCAAACTTTTTTCCGCTCATATTTCTTCCTTACCATTATCTTCTTCTCCTTTCATTCTCAAGAAAACATAAGAGAAAAATGTTAAGACGATTATTTTTTAAAAAAATTTCACCAACTAAGTCAATTTAAAATATGAAACATTTTTAAAAAATATCTAATTTATTTTACAAACGATTTACTTGTTTCTTAATTTAAAGGTTAAATAAATATATTTTTTGTCCCTCTATTATAATCAGAAAATGATTTTTTATTCTTAATTTAAACTTTAGACCATCAAAATATAATATCTAGATGATTTATGGTTAAAGAACGAAAATTAATTTTATGTTATGGTACACTAATATAAAATATATTTAACTTTTACTTTAATTTAATTCTTTCCAGGCTAAAAGCATTATTATCAAGCAGAAATAGCCAAAAAATTTACCCTTTATTAAAAGAATTATTTTTAAAACTAATAATAAAATCAAGTAACTAAAATCCAAAACAAGCATATGCTTACTCATTGTACTTTAATTCTCTCTTATTATATTTTGTTGAAAGAGATGCTTTAGAATATTCCCAGTGTCTAATGAGGGCAACTTGACAATTAATGTTTTTGTTCATGGATAAAGTGAGACATCGTATAAAACATCAACTATGCCTTTTAATACTAACTTATAAATTCTATAAGTTATTATGATATGCATCAATATCTTCATCATACATCTAAATCAAACGTAACAATTTTACTGCATAAATAATTAAAAGATGAGCCGAAGCATGTGATCGAGTGCTGTTGTTTGATCCCCAGAAACAACAAACCAGCAAAAAACATTGAACATGTGGTCTTCCTGTGAACAACGTTCCAAACTCTCTCAACCAGTACGTATCGATCTCGACCAGACATAGATGTTCACATCACGACCAAACCAATGTTTAATGATCATCACAATATTGGAATTTTATCATTAAAAGCAACCATGTCATATGCTGTGGTGAGTTATTGGAAGAATCAACTGCTCCAATTCTGCAACAAATGACATTCAAATTAACAAATGTCTTTCCCAATAAATTATCCGTTAATGTTTTGCAATTTATATATAGAAATATGAAGCAAGTTTTACTCAACTTTGATATATTTTGCAAATATCCAATATGTCTTAAATATATTAATTAAATATTGTTGTGTTTCAGTTTTCCAAGATTATGTGCATTATGGTTTTTTTCAGCTTTCGATCAAGATCGTTAGTTGAATATTCTCCAAATGACGTAATTGATATAATTTTTTTATAAATATCTCATATTACATAACATAGCAGTTATTTTGGTTAACTATTTTGATGTTTTGAATGAATTATTGGGAAACTAACGCCTTCGATTTTCCGCTTCCTCTGAAACAGACGTTAAGGATTATGTACGTGTTGTCCTGAAATAATTAATATGAATGAACGTGTTGGAGGCATTCACACTAATTAACTACATTTAATCTTTGTAAGAACAGATACCACAATGATATATTATAACCTGATAAATTTATATATTATTTTATATTCATTACTTTTTTCACGATTACAATTTTTTTTAACAATTACATTATTCTCGAAAAAAGGCTATCAAAATATCATTTCCAGTGGATACAAATTTTTCTCTCGTTCCATAGACATCTCAAAAAGTGCAATGTTCGCCTTGTCATTATCTTCATTTATTATGCTATTTTCACATTTCATTTACTTTTTACGTAGTCATCATCAATGATATCATTATTGCATACAATAATTCCAATGACAACATTTATGATGATATATGCTTTTACTTTTTCAGTATTTGATTTATAGTTTTACAGAGGAAGGAATATTTTTTATAAGCAGAGATATTATAGAAGAAAATAGGAGTCCTTATTAGATGTTCCAACTTTTTTTATCAAAATTATGCATGAGGCTTTTAGAAAAAAAATTATGTACATTCAACCTCTTTAAATTTCCACAAGAAAAATTAACTTAACGAGTCCCAATATAATATTCACGTGTCATACTCTGAGTTGACAATTCTACAAGTGGCAAAATATTATTATTTTAATATTTTGTAGATCTAGGTTGATCTAGTAAAATTGGGATTTCTCTTACATCTAAATTATAACTTTATAAATTATTATTTTATTATGATATTTTATTTATGCCATTTTAAGATAATATTTTATTTAAAAAGTAGTTGTTAAGTGAATATAAGTGAAATGAAAAGTTTCAAAAGATAATTTTTGTTGAGAGAATTTGGTCATGAAAGAGATTAATTCTTCACTTATTCTGCATCAGCGTGGTTCTCCATTTTCGGTTTAGGATTTAGTCTGAATGAAATGAGTGCAGCAGCAGTAAGGAATATGTGTCGTCCTTACATGCTCAAAACTGAAAATTTTAGAAATGATGATATTTTTTTACTCTGGCATTCACCGTCGCTAACTATCATGACTCGGTCTCTCTAATCAAGCTGATCGAGATTTTCATGGACGGTGAGGTCAATCGATACATTTAATCCATTAATGCTCAAATCAAGGTTAGACTAAGTTATCATTAAGTAATAGGTAATACAATTGTAAGTGTAACTCATTTCACTATTTAGGCCCAATAAGGTAAGCTCATTAAAATAATATAAATAGTGCGCATTCTAAGAAGAAATATACGTCATTATCACTGTTCCGAGTGTCAAATACCCTTTTTACTGACTTGAGCGTCGGAGTACCTTCTGTAAATACCTCTTCCATTTAACATTTACCTGAGATTGAGAGATCGGGAATCGAAGGAGTAGCGTGAAAGCCAAAAGGATCGTAGGAAAGTTTCAGCAATCTATCTAAAGAAAGGAAGAAGACGAAGCCTTTAGTAGATTTTTTTTATTATTTTAGTTGATTAAAAAATATATAAAGATTTCAAATCTGTAGGATGTTTTTCATTTGAGACAATCTCACGTTGTGGATAAAGCTAGTCATACTTCTGAATTATTAGCATATATATATATATATATATATATATTTTGACCAGTCATAAATAGTTACAAATCTTTTAAGTTTTTTTATTCCGAAATCATCTCCACAGTGTTGTTGATAAGAAGTTTGTAATATGCTTCTGAATTTATATGTCGATCACTTATAAATTTCTGGATTTTTTTCAATATAAAATATGTGATGTATAGGAAAAACAACTTTGTATCTTTGCCAACCATAAATTATCATTAAAAAATATTATTTTTACAGTAATTGTTTTAAAATTCACAGTAATAATATTTTTTAGCTAATTAATCATTATTTTAAAATACATAATCAATGGTAATTTTTAATTGACTGTATAACCTTCTTACACCAACAATATATTCATTAAATTACATTTATAATATGTGAATAATATAGTAACAAATTGTATTTATGAGCATTTGAGATATATCAAGCAGAAACATATTACATCGATAAGGATAACAAGATGATGAGTTAGATAAATCTTATTTTGGATAGTGATGGATTCAGTAAAAGAATTAATTAATTGATTTTAATTTATTAAAATTTAATTTAATTTAATTCATTTAGTAAGCATTCAATTAAGTTCATCTATTTTTTATGGATATCAATCCATTTAAAAGAAATTAATTTTGAAAATTTAATCAAATTAATTTTGATCGTTCCATATTAATAAGGGGGGCCATTAAATTTGAAAAATAATAGATAAATCAGTGACATCAATTATTAATAAACAGAATTTTGTTTAATTGTTTGTAAACATATGGTTGGTGGAACAATGTCATGATGTTACATTGAATTTGGACACCATACACACAATACACGTTCACAAGAAATTCCTTCTTTTGGGAACGTGATATGGAGTAATTTCTAGCAAATTCTTTCCTCCATAGGCAAATAAAGTGATTGTTACTCACTTTAGATATTTAGTTTTTTCTCAAAATATTTATCATATTTTAAAATAATATAAGATGTCAAGTTTTAATAATATCATTATATATTGTTGATAAAAAAAATATAACAATTTGAGTGATTATTAGATTTTAAATGCTTTTTCAACTTTTCATTTCACTCGAGAGTTGAAGATCTCCTTAATTAGTGTTCACTTGTGGTGTTGGAATGTAGTGCCTCATTTTATTAAAAGAAAAAAAAATTGTCATTTTGATAGCATGAATTTGGTCATCATCATGGTCTTCAGTTAATGCTCAATGAATTGTATATTTTTTTTTAATTAAAATGTAGTATAATTTTTTGAACCAAATCACAATGGTTGATAAAACGAATTAAGCCTGTAGTTTAAATTTTAATTTTAGATTTAAAATGTATTCAAAATGACAAATCTTATATTTGGATTGTGCAGATAATTGGAGTATATGACTATAATTATTAATTGAATTGAGTTTCTATTTTGAAATCATTAGAAGTGTACATATTATACTGGGTTTAAAAAAAATTATTTTTAGATCTAGACATGATAGTAACAACAAATATGAAATAAGAAAGCGAAGACAAAAGTTAAAGGTAGGCACATGAACTATGGTAGGCTAAGCTTGAAAGTGTTCAATGATATATCTAGCCAGATACAAACTACAATAATTGCCCTAAAAATTAAATACCTGAACAAACCAAAAATCGATAAAAAAATCGAAAACTAACTATTTTTTTTTTAATTTGATTAGGTTACAGATCTTGTAATGAAAACTAAACCAATTTAAATTGAATAAAAAAATACTTTTAATATAAAATAATTATTAAATAAAAATTAATTTTAAAAGTAAAATAATAATTAATTATTATATTGATTAAATTGAATACTATTTTAAATTTTTTAAAAATATTGACATTTAAAATAATTTTTATTATTAATAAAATTTTTAAATTAATTTTTAAATTAATGTCTAATTAGATATAAAGGCTTTAGTTACTGTTTTAAAGTTGTAATTAAATTTGATAGTTTCTTAAATATCAATTTAGAAACTATTTATTAATAATAGAAATTAATTTAAATATTAATAATTTTTTTAATTCTTAAAATAATATTTAATTTAATTAATATAATAATTAAATATTTTTTTATAAAATTAGTTTTTATTTAATAATGTTTTTGTAGGGTTTATTATGCATTCAAAATTATTTAATTATTCATTAGTTAATGTGCATGTATTTAAAGAACTTTTCATAATTAAGGCTGAAGTCATCGAATTCCAACAACAAACTTAAATTAAATTAATCAGTTAAAGATTTCTAATAATCAATCAGAATTTGATTAATATGTGTTAGACTCACATAATCTTAACAATTACAAATAATGCATAATTGATTATTTACATATTAATAAGAAAAAAAATCATTTGTCTTCTTTAGATACTTTTTTATTATTATTTTCTATTGATGATAAATTGTTAATACGATATTAGAGTTATTTATGAAAATTCATCCAACCACAACATTTATAGAACAAAGAGGTTGAAGATCTAAAGTGTTGACCAAGAGCCTACAAGAATATTGACCCTGATTGAGCGTCCACTCATCCTTGTTGACCTAAGAACATCTTTGAAGAGGTTAACTCTGACAATAAAATGTATAAAGCAGTTGATGGAATACATCTAAGTCAGGAAACAATCATTAAAGTCATGACTAGAAAAATACAAGAAGATTAAGTCTCAACTGATCTCAGTAGGCCCAAACTTTTATCATCATGAGTCAGACTTTAGTTTGTAAATATTGTATAGTATAGAACAAATTGTCTGGCCTCTATATTGGGCCAAACAATGTAAAATAATTGAGCAGTGTATTTGGGCCAAGTAGTTTAGGGTTTTAGAATTATATTTGGGACTTGAGTAGGTTAGGTTTAGAGAAGAATTTCTTGCTAGATAGGGTTTCAATTGGACTTCCAAAGACCCAAGAGAAACCCTAGGCCATTCTAGGGTTAAGAAGAGACACATGTCTCCCTTGTTTTAGGCATGTTCACAAATGTAGAAAGCATGAAGGGACAAGTAGCATTTGATCCACTCTATGCGCCACTTGTCCATTCATGAGAGGAAACCATAGCTTTTGAATTCAAAATCTCCTTCAAATATGACACCTGTTGTGGATCAAGTGTCACTTCTCCACTCATGCTTTTGACATTTAAGCACATGCCTAAAGTAAGGGAAGCATGCATCTACTCTTAACCTTGACCAACCTAGGGTTTCTCGTGGGCCTTTGGAGGCCCAATTAAAATCCGAACTAGACTCAAAAAGCCCTAATTTAACCATAATATACTCAAGACCCAAATACATACCCAAAATCCTATCTACTTGGCCCAAATAAAAGGCTCAATTATATTACACTACATGGCCCAATACCAGGGCCACAAAACCTATTATATTATATACAATATTTACAAACTAAAGCCTAATCCATGATGATAAAAGCTTAGGTCTACTGATGGTTGAGATCCAATCTTCATATATTCTTATGGTCATGGCTCTAATGGTTGTTCCCTAGATTAGATATCTTCCATTAGTTGCCCTATACTTTTTGTTATCTTAAAATTGACCCTTTCAAATATGTTCTTAGATGCAACAAGGATGGATGCATGCCCAATTTGTTTGTTAACTCCTAATCAGGGCTCTAGGTCTTTGACCTTTTTATTCAGTATATGTTGTGGTTGGATGAGTTTTTGCCAGCTATGGTAGAGAGCTTTGATTCATGCATCATGTTAGGAATCCAAGTGTGAGTTCAAGTCCTACATTGAGTAGAAGTGAAAAAGTTGAACAAAATATAAGGAAAAAGCCCACAAAGCCATTGCCTTAAGGTTTTGGGTTGGAGGTGGTGTCAATCCCTGATGAGCATATATTTATTCACACTCAATAGATTTATTCATAGATTATTGGACTATAATAATAAATAAATCCATTGTTTTAATTCAGATTTATATAATTGGGATTATTTAGGCCTTAACTATTTTTATTGTGTTAATTTTGTGTTTTTTATATTAGTTTGAAGGAAGTGTCTACCTTTACAGATGGGCTAAATATGCAAAAGTTCAAGTTTCTTCTTTGAATCAAAATAGAAAACAAAATCCGAGGAGAAGAAGAAAAAAAAAATCTACAATATCTCAGAAACAGAATTGGAAGCAAATATTCTGCAAAATACAAGAATTCTGAAAAGTAGGAAACTCAGAAATTGTTAACAAAATCTAAACCATAATATTTTCCAAAGATCCTTGGAGCATAAAAACCTATAAAAATATAAAAGCTTCAAGGAGAAAGGGAAAAACTTCATAGGGTTTTCTTAGTTTCTTTTCTTCTTTGTAATTCTTTTGTTTTGCTTCTGCATGGAAGGCTAAACCTTTTTGGTTGATTCCTTTGTAATTCTCCATTGAGTTATGAGGTTTTGATCAATAAAAGTTTTGTTTTCTAATTCTCTATAACAGTTGTTTTAATATTCTAATCTCCTAGAAAACAAGTTTTTGTGAGAGGTTGTACTTGAACGCATAATTGAGTGTTTTCCTTAGTTAGTTCACATTGTTCTAATTAATTTCTTGGGTGCATGATTCAAGAGAGAAAAGATAAGCATTTTCATGGAGTATACGCATGGAACAAAGTAGGTGTGGGTACTTATTAAAGTAGTAGACGCATGCTTTACTGGTGAGTTTCAAGTTGAATCAAATTGACACATGTTGAATCTAGTTTAATTATGTTTGAGGATTGAGAAAGAAACAATCTTTTAAGAACTTGTGAGGAATTCATTAGTGGAAGAACTTGGTGATCTACCACTTTTTATTTGTTGTTTTAATCTCTTTATTGCTATTGCTAACTTTTCTTACTTGTAGATAAATTCTAAACACTGATTTACTGATTTTATTATTGTTGGGAGACGAATTAGGGTCATCTGACCATAATTATACTATCATCTCTCTAGCATTAGACAGGCCTATGTTGGAATCATTTTAATTTGATAGTAAAACGAAAACTATCAATCCCATACGTGGGTTTGACTCAGGTCTCATTGTTGTGGAATCTCCCTAGTAAATCTGATGGAGGAAGAGTTGCTTCATGGAATTCCAAGTTGAATTGATGGAAGGAGGCTTGGAGGATTTGCAACGAAATATTTCAAATGAAAGAAGCATGAATTTCAATTGGGGGAAGTGCAAGAGTTGCATGTAAAGCTTGAAGAAGAATAAGCTTCTTCAAAGGTTTCTCTAGCTCTAGGTTCTTGGAACTCTAGAAAAGAGAGAGTGAGGCAAGAAAGTAAGAATTCTGAATATGCAGAGTTTCTTTACTCATTTATCAAGTCTGAAAATACAATGAGAAGGCAACCCTATTTATAGGAATTTGGAAGGGAAGATAGCGTGGAAGTGAAGCTACGTTAACCCTAGCTTGCATGACAAGTTAGGTTTAGGATCAACATTGACGCCCATGCTTCTTAGAAACCCTAGCTTGCTTCCCACGTTAAGGTTTCTAGAAGCCTCTCCTTCTTCCTTTTGATGAGCTTTAAACATGCCTAAAAAATAAAGGAAAACTATGGCTTAGAATACAAAGCCAGAGAAAGGAAACCTACTTTACTTTGTATAGTTTTACAAGGCCAAAATGTAGAATTTATGGATTTCTAATCTATTTTCATCTATGATCTTAGCCTGAGTTGTGGTGGTTGCCTTTAGGTGGATGGTCCTCCATCAAAATCTCTCCTTGAAAGACCCAATAATGGTTTTAAATTCGATGATTCGTCTTGGTGACCGACTCAGACAAGTACAATATGATCCTTTTATCAAAAGTCTTCTTGATGTTGTTAGGAATCCAAATATGAGTCTAAGTTCCACACTGAGTAGAAGTAACAAAGTTGAGAAATATATAAGGAAGAAGATCTACAAGCCCATTGTTTTTAAGGTTTTGTGTTGGGGTGATATCAATCCCATATTTTGATTGAGGTGTCATTATTGTGGAATTTCCTTGGTGAATTTTCCCTTCAAAGACCCAACACTTTTGCAATTATTTTTCCTGACATTAGTCACTCAAAAATCGAGAACTTTTAAGGTGTGATATTTTGTAAGGAAGATTCAACACATTCCAAGCAAGGATTAACTCAAGCAATATAAAAAAAATTATGATTCATCTTTAACAATCGCAAGTTGATTCCTCTCATCATACTTTCAATCATGTCAGCACCTCATATGATAATCACTAATAATGTGAATTCAGGGAAAAGTCAAAACCTTTAGATATTAGCCACATGGGCTACTTATCACATTTACTTTGATAAAGATTATTTATCCTTTCACTCACAAATACTCCTGAAATTTTAGTGTGTCTCATAACGGTAACAACAAGAATAACCATAAATCTTAACCAAAAAACCAGTCACTAAAAAATTATTTTTATTATTATTAATAATTTAAAAATATTATTTATAAATGTATCATTCTTATAATTTATTTCTGCAATTATATTTTTACTATATAATTATTAAAGCTATTAAAGTTAAAATTAACATTTAGTTGCTTGAAGTATTTGAACCCAAGTCCATTAAGTACAAGAGCCTGTAACCAGAAGACCAAAGGCATTTAGTGATCAATGTTATTGTAATAATTATTAATTTTATTAATATTAACATTATTCAATAATGTTAATATGAACATGAAAATTGGAAGAGGGAAATATACATAAAATGTTGAGGGGAAAAAATTTAGTAGTCACTGATTTTCTGTGACCAATTTAGTGACTGATTTTGTTACTGATTTTCTTTGATCAATTTTATGATTGATTTGGTGATCGATTTTGTGACCAATATTGTGACCGTTTTTCTGTGGCTAAACATGTAATCACTATGTCGATTATTAAATTACAAAAATAAATTTTGATAACTAATAGTGACCACATTTTTTCGATCACTGATTTGATCATTAATAATGATGACATTTTTCAGTCACAAATATCGGTTATTATTTAACAATTTCCTAATAGTGTACTTGTCAATCTTGCTAAAACCATTAAAATATTTGAGTTTCTTGAATTGAATAATGTGTTATACATTCCTTCCTTCTATGTTAATTTTATTCTATCTCAAGATTGTAAAACATAATGGGTTGTGTTACTTTTTTCACTCTTCAAACTGTTTTATTTTCAAGAAAATTCACAGAGACTGATTGGTACAACTGAGAGGGTGAACTTATATTAGTTTAAGACTTTAAGTATTTCTTGTTTCCCGACAACGACACCAAATTTGATAACTGTCGTTTTGCTGTCAAATTAATATGATTCTAGCGTAGACTTGTCCAACACTAGAGAGATGATAGTATAATTGTGGTCAAATGACACCAAGTCGTCTCCCAATGAATCTAATAGTGATTCAATTAACAAATTCAAAATCTATCTACAAGCAATGCAAAGTTAGTAATAACAATAATAATAAAAAGGGGTTAAGATAGTTATGCAGAAAATATAAAAGAGATTGAAATAGAAAATAAAAAACGGTTGATCCCAAGTTCTTCTACCATTGAATTCTTCATAGGTTCTCTAAATATTAATCATTTCTCAATCCTCCAATACAGTTAAACCAGATTGAACATGCGTCGATCTGATTCAACTGAAACTCACCAGTAAAACATGCGTCTACTAGTTTAATCAATACCCACTTTGTTCCATGCGTATACTCCATGAGAATGCTTATATCCTCTCTCTTGAATCATGCGCCCAAGAAATTAATTAGAACAATGCGAACTAACTAAGAAACCAAAGTTTAAGATAAGGAAGACTCTCAATCATGCGTTCAAGTACAACCTCTCACAAAAACT
>Ga0123342_1006760_pt1 | contig 15686 bp, 11 predicted proteins | sample Turbeawhitnodule_FD_89960 | JGI IMG/M metagenome (GOLD analysis project Ga0123342, IMG submission 89960) | Root nodule microbial communities of legume samples collected from Mexico - Turtle bean Mexico white nodule | ecosystem: Host-associated > Plants > Roots > Nodule | place: Mexico: Nepantla... | reverse complement strand
AATGATTGTTATTATTTGATGTGTCAGCCTAGCTGAAATGTCAAGTAACATAGTGATGCCTAACATAAAAGCTTTTTATATAAAATAAATAAATTCTATTTAATAATTATTCCAACTAGTCAAGTCTAGTATAGTAAGATACTCAAAGTTTAATGATTATTTTTTTTCTAAAGCATAATATACTATAATGAAGTGTTAGGTGGATTTTTATTGTGCGGATAACATACTGGACATTGTTTAAATGAGGACGGTTATATCTAAAAGTAGAAAATCTTAAACAAAAGCGGTTATTAATCTTACAATAGATTAATAATTAATTATCAAAAAATTATTAATAAAAAATATATTCTTTTGTTAAATATACTAGTAATGTTGAAGATGTGAGCGATAGTGCAATATTTGCTATGATCTTTGAAAAAGGTTATTAAATTTTGAAATGTTTTCATTATGGGGTTAATTTTTTTTGTTGATTTATACCCCAAGTCAAATTAAAGCTAGGTTAAGTTTTGAATATTTCAAATTTTTCTGTGTATGATATTCATAATGAGATTTAAAGTTATGATATTTATTACTTTATTTTTTAATTAGTAGAGCTTTATTTTTTGAATTATGGTTAGCTTTTGATAATTATGTAATTAAAATTGAGGAATCAAGAAAGACAAAGAAAAATAACAAAAGATAAACGAGAAAAAGAGGATAAAAACAGGTAACAAACTGACAATGAGAATAATATAATAGGATAGGGCTCACCTATCCTTTCATTTCATTTCTCAACTTCATAACTTTTTTGAGTGATGATATTTCATTTCAGTTCTCAACTTCATAACTTTTTTAGTGATGATATCTTGATTACAGTGCACTAAATTACAATTGAGAAACAATTTATTGATGAAATTGAACAATTTCAAGATCATACTCTTCTCAAATGGAGTTTGAACTAAAAGAACGACCATCTTTCTTTTTGGTTGGTTTGTCTCTCCTCCCTTCTTCTCGAAAGAGTCTCCGCACTCTCCTATCACTCTTTCACTTTTCGTCTTCGTGAAAACTCCAAACTCAAATGGTACCTGTAAAAAGCATTTTGATGCTCAAGTGAGATCTCGGTATTCAGTACTATTAGTACTGATTGATGACGTACCTAGTTCTCAAAATTTGTACCTATTTATAGGGTTATCATGGACTCTTTGTTAATGGACCAGATTAAAATTTTTGATCATGATTAAGAGTATATTATCTAATGTTTGACTACTTATTACTTTCGTTAATATTCTATTTAGATGTAATAAATTTGGTTGCGTCAGTCGGTCCTAACCGGATGTTGAGGCTTCCAACTATCATATGGATCCGACCACTACACATATTAACCAAATCAGAGTTATAATTTGATACTTTTTAATTTGCAGTTTTCAGAATAACATTTTCCATTTTTTTTCGTTCGGTATACAAAAATCTGGCCAAACACTACTTTAATAATGCCAAAATCAATTCTGCTCGTGTTCCACGGCAAGCCTGATATCCGCTTTGGTTTAGTATATTTTGAAAACAAATGAAAAAAAATCAAGGATGAACAATTGCCTGAAAAATTCATCCATTTCTATAGAAACACCAATTCAACTTGGACTAATGAAGGAAATGCACTAGCCGCTAGTGCATGAGAAATTAACTTTCCCTGGGGAGAATAATTTTATATGCCAAAAAACAGGATTGAATGACCTCAAATTCTGTTTTCAAACAACTTCAAGTAACTTGCAATTATTTGATCCTGTGAAAAGTCTGTGTAGTATCCCCTTCCCACTGAAATACCTTCTTCCCTTGCTAGGCTCTCAGCTTCTTCTTGTACTCTTTCACCACCAACTTTATTTGGATCCAACAAATTACAGGCTACCTCGACGACACCTTCACCATGTGCAAGTGCCATGGTCTGTACAGAGGGAAGTCCACCACCTCTTCCACTAAGCCGTTTTGCAATTCTCCGAGCAGCATTAATATCAGATGACAATAGAGGGATATTGTAGTTATCAACCCAATTGGTGGCTCCAATGACAGCAACACCTTTTGCTGGTGTAACTTGAGAGGGACCACTATCAGGATTCAGTGGTAAAGAGTCTGATTTTAGCCCCCCAATCCACTGGTTTTCGCTAGAATTTGGCTTAAAATAACCAAATACTCTTCTGATTGAATCAAGTGTCCTCCCCTCTTCATGAGCTGCTCCATATAGATATGTGGGAACTGCATTTAACGGCCATTGACATGCAAACATATAAATTTAAAAAGATGATTGGAAGTTCTATAGTCACCTTATCAGCATGTAAATTAGTACTTATCAAACTAATCGTACAACCAAGGAAACATCAAAACAAAATGAAACTTGGGAGCTAAGAAGAGTTAACCATGAAGGCATGATTCTTAAGAAACACTAAAACAGAATGGGGTTCAGGAAGCTTATTTCTGCATAAAACCGAAGAGGTTATTTGATTTTCCCATGTATAGAAATCTTGAAGATTAACTCTATGCTAAAGTTGGTTATCCCAATATTCGGCACAGCCTGAAAAGCGCACCAATTTAGTAAAGAAATATCTTTGAGAAATGTTTGGATGTCTAAAGTGATAGCAGAAGTCTAGGGCTGATAAGCTACCAGAACCCGGCACATATGGCGTTTGAGGTGTGGTGGACTTTTATATATTTTGGGCAAAGTTTCTTTATGCAAAAATATAACTGCTGGTGAGTTCTTCAATAGTGAGTTAGACCCTACAACCTACCATTCAGTGCGTGAATCAATTGATTCATAGTTAATCAATCTAGTTTAATCAGTCTCTCAAATTCGAGTGAATTTGCTTCTCTTCTGCTATAATTGTTTTAGTTCCTGTTAAGGATTTTCAATGTGTTCATTCTTTTTTCTTTTTTATATCTGTTGCACGTTATTTCTTGCACTCTAAATTAAGTAAATGTTGTTCAACATCTAACATAATCCTCTTAAGCATCTACACATTACCTTTTAATCTTTTAAAATGCCAGTAGTGTATACAAACAAACTTCTGATTCAGCATAACACAAGGTAATCAAAATTGAAGACCCTCAACTCATACATTATACGCTACTAACCTTGAAGATTAGAACCCATGTCCATGGCTAAACACCTAGCAGTGGTAGCTGCTTGATCCAAGGAAGCATCAAGCAAGGGGTGAAAACAAATGTGGTCCACAACACCAAGTCGAGGATGAGTCCCAGAGTGCACCTCAAAGTCAATGGTGTCAAAGGAAGCCTTCACCATTGCCAACACAGCATTTGCCAGGTGAGATGGCCCTGAAAGATCCAATTCAGAGACAAGAGTGTAGCCAACTCTGTTGTAGGCCACATCCTCGAACTTGTTGATTATGGGAGCCAAAGGGAAAAGCTTCGAAGCTCCTTCTATTGATTCCAATGCAATTCTGTTCCTGCTCTCTGATATGTACACCTTGCAGCAACCCACAATGGACTTCAACATGTTTCTTCACAATCAACATTCATCACTTACGTGGTGTGAGTGAGTGAGTGAAACGGCAAAAATCACTTACCTTAAAACATGTTCCCACAATCCATTTTCGACCACAAGCCCAATAACAAAAACAAAACCTTATCTCAAATATTTTTTAAACATGAGTTAAGAGATTGAAGATTAAAGACACGTATAGAAGGTAATTTTGGTGGATATGTTAATCCCCCGCACAGAAAATGCCAAAATCCGTGAGAGTTACAAGATGGTACACCCAAATGGCATTTGATTGAGATTTAGTGTTTTACTGATCAAAAAAGTTAGATATCATGAAAGGGAAGCGTAAAAAACAAGGAGAAATGCACTAACAAAAACAAAAAGTTAAAATACCCGTTTTCAGTTCAAGTCTGGAACCAAACAAAGGAACATCGAGTTTCAGTTCTCCGTATTATTAACCAAAGAAATGAAGAATTTTCACTTTTCTTTCGGCCATTTTAAAACCAAATAAATGTTTGTTCTTGTAGAATTTGGGAGCAAGTGGCTGTGGACTAATAATAACAGAAAAGGAGATTTCTTTTTGCAGCTCCATGGTTTCTTTCTGCACTTCTATGATGCTTAAAAGACAAAAACACCCTTAGTCTCTGTCGTATTTTTCTACTTCATCTTTACTAGTCATTTCACGCTCCCCATCCCTTTGATAGTGTATTCATCTGGTTCTACATTTTTTTACCTGTAACACTTTTTCCACTTAAAAAATTCCAACATATCACATTGCATTTTGGTATTTTCGGTCCTCAAAATATGGAAGCTTTTTTTTCTTGCCAAATAACTTCTGGACTGAAAATACTTCCAAATTAAACAATTCAAAAACTTTATTTAATGAAAAGATTACTTGTATTTTACAATTTCAAAATTATTTTTTATGCAAAAAAAATACCTATGTATGGTATTAAACGGAAGTAAACGCTTATTTTCAATTAATTTGTAAGATACTCTTGGATTACACAATCTAGAAAAAAAATTATGAAACAATGACTTGTTAACCATAATATAAGTGTGTAAGTGACTCATACAATATACACTTGCTACACTTGCAATGTACTCTTAGATACAATGATAATATCATATGTTTCCCTTTTCTCTCTCTTTGTATTCTCATGCATTACGCTCTTCACAACATGGTATCATGAGTCATTTTTTTCTCCTCCATCATGACTGCCTCCTTCTACTCTTCTTCATCTTCTACGCCTTCTTCTTCTTTCTCTTTACCTCTGGCCATGCCTTCTATTCATCCGTTCACAACACCCATCACCCTTAAACTAGATGAAGATAATTATCTTCTCTGGAAACATCAGGTGTTTGCCTCCATTCGCGGGCTAAAACTGGTTCGTTTTCTTGAAGGCACTAGTGTTCCATCAAGAACCACTTCATCCACCGTTGATGCAAGTCCCCAACTCTCTGAAGATTTCTTACACTATCAACAGATCAACTCATCATAGCTTGGTTACTTGCCTCGATGATTATGCCAATTCTTACAAATGTAGTGGGTCTTGATACAACTGCAGATATTTGGCACCGTCTTGAAACCTAGTTTTCATCCCATACAAGAGCCAAGGTTTAGAAACTTAAGTTGCAGTTAAAGGATCATCCCGCACTGATCCTTATATGATCACTGAAATTGAGGCTATTCTATTTGCCCAAGAAGAACGCTTCATCAGGTATAAACTTTATCAATCAAGTTTATTTCAAGCTAATATCACTTTTGCCTCTTCTCCACATCATTCACAGTCCCGCCCTACCTTTCCAAACTCATCCTGTGGTGGTCGTGGTTATAATCCCTCATCAAAATATAATCGTTTCAATCACGGCAAATCCAGACCTTCACATTACAATTCTTGGAACTCTACTACGTTTTCTTCATGGAAAAGAAACAACATATGGTGCCAAATATGCTCGAAACTTGGACACATTGTTCTTCATTGTTGGAACTGGTATGATTGTAATACACCACCAACCTTTTCTGCAAACACATCTCATTTGTCTACACCTCCGAGTGATGATTGTTCCTCCTCTCTACTTGGTACACCCTCATCTTTAGAAGATCCATTATGGTATCTAAATAGCGGCGCCTCTCACCATATAACAAACAACCATACTCTATTCAATGATTGACAACTTTATCATGGCAATGCAAACGTTAAGCTTGGTAATGTTGCAGGTATGACAATCTCCCACATTGGTTATGCTTCTTGTGTATCATCTACATCTTGTACTTGTTTTTCTCTATATGATATTTTACATGTTTCTCATATTAATAAGAATTTGCTAAGTGTTTCAAAGTTTGGTCGTGACAACAATGTGTTCTTTGAATTTCACCCTCATTCTTGCTATGTTAAACACCACGTAACCAAACATATTCTTCTACAAGGAACCATTAAAGATGATCTATATGTCTTTCCTGATCTAAGATCATCCGTTTTTTCTGCTAACTACACCTCTTTTAAGTCTGAAAAAATCTCCTCTTCACTTATGGCATAATAGACTTTGGCATTGTAGTTTTTCCGTGATCAAAGATGCTCTAAACCATTGTGCAATTTTTTGTAATGACAAACTGTTTTTCTATGATGCATGTGTTACGGTCAAAGCCCATCAATTGCCTTTTTCTTTATCTACTACTGTGTATCATCAACCTTTAGAATTGATATATAATGATATATGGGGACCTTCTATTGTTTGTGCTACTAATGGTGCATCATACTATATCTCTTTTCTTAATGCTTATTCCAAATATACGTGGATTTATCTCTTACATGCTAAATCTCAAGCTTTTGTTGCCTTTGAACATTTTAAACTCTTCACTAAGAATCAAACTGGTTTCAAAATCAAAATTGTTCAAACCGATAATGCAAAATAATTTTTTGTTTTTAACTCCTTTTTACACAAACATGGTATCCAACATCGTTTCGTATGCCCTCACACACATTAAAAGAACAGTGCTATAGAGAGAAAGCATTGCCATATTACAGACAGGGGCTTATCCATGCTTGTTGTTGCTTCTCTTCCAACCAAATTTTGTGTTGAAACTTTTATCATTGCCACTCATATAATAAATGTCCTTCCTTCCACTATTTTAAAATGTAAAACTCCCTATGAACTATTGCTCAAAACTAAACCGGACTATACAAAATTCATATCCTTTGAATGTGCGTGCTACCCTGTGTTATGTTCCAATAATAAACACAAACTTGATTTTTGTTCTTCATGTTGCTTATTTCTTGGATATAGTTTCATAACAAAGGTTACATTTGTTTATCTTCTTCTAGTAAAACTTATATCTCTAGGCATGTGGTTTTTAATGAAGATATTTTTCCATACTCTAACTCTCAATATGGTTTTTTACCTAATTTGGCCACCAATAATATCTCTCCTCTATGCTACCCACTTTAATTGTCTTAAATTCTCCTATTCATTTTTCTATTGATACTTCTACTACTTTGCCGGACTCACCCACACACGTCCAATGTTCTTCATCCTGTTCCACTAATCACAACACAAGCAATTCATCACCCACTCACAATATTCACCCCATAACTACTAGAGCTAAGGCAAGTATTGTTAAACCCAAAATTTATTCTGAAACCATATGTTGTTTCTTCTGAACCCACTACTGTAACTGCTGCTTTAGCCTCTCCCTTGTGAACTTGAGCCATGATTGATGAGTATCGTGCTCTTTTATCAACAATGGTACATGGACACTTACTTCTCTACCACCGAGTTCAAACATAGTTGGCTGCAAATGGATTTTTAAGCATAAATACAATGCAGATGGCTCTTTTAGGAGACACAAAGCACGGTTGGGGGCAAATGGCTACAACTAAACTGAGGGTTTTGACTATTCTGCAACATTCAATCCAGTAATTAAACCCACCACCATTAGAGTTGTGATGGCTCATGTTGTGTCGTCTCACTAACACATTCATCAAATAGATATCAACAATGCATTTCTCAATGGTGATCTCAACGAACACGTGTACATGCAGCAACCTTCGGGATTCATTGCTCCCAATCCTAATCTTGTATGCAAGCTTCATAAGGCCATATATGGTCTCAAATAGGCACTTCGTGCTTGGTTCCAAAAGCTAAGTCAAACTCTTCACAATATTGGTTTTAATTCCACAATTATTGATCCGTCTTTATTTGTTCGCTTCACTAACTCATCTACATTGTTTGTCTTGATATATATGTGGATGACATTGTCATTATTGGATCATCATCTACTGTTATCAAGTCTCTCATCACTACTCTCAATTCCAACTTTTCTCTCAAAGATCTCGGTCCCCTGCATCATTTCCTGGGTATAAAAGTCTCTACTCTCAAGTCTAGCCAATTACACCTATCTCAACGATGTTACATTCAGAATTTATTACACTGCACCAACATGATTGCCTCTAACCCACAGCCTACACCCATGATCACATCCTTAAAACTTCCAAAAGATGTTACTACAGTTGTTCCAGATCCTGATTTGCTTAGATTTGTTGTTGGTGCCCTTCAGTATGTTTTTATCATTCGTCCTAAGCTTACCTACTCGATCAATAAGGTTTCTCAATTCATGCATAGCTCTCAAGAGCATCACTAGAAAGTTGTCAAGCATATCCTAAGATATCTCAAAGGTACTATGCATCATGGTCTTCTCATCAAATGCAGTAACAACACCAATCTTATGGGATTTTGTGACTCAAACTAGGGAAATGATATTGATGATACAAAATCCACCACTGGTTACTATATCTATTTTGGTTCCAACATCATCTCATGGTCATCCCACAAATAGAAGGTTGTTTCTTGAAGCAGCACGGAGGCTGAATATCGTGGGATTGCAACAATTCTCACTGATCTCATCTTACTTCAATCTTTACTCTCAGAGCTTCACATCTCCACTTTTGTTCCCAAAATTTTCTCTAATGATCTTGGAGTTGTTTTACTCTCTGCAAATGCCATTCTACACTAAAAATTTAAACACTTTGAGTTGGACCTTCATTTCGTTCATGACCACATTCATACTGTCTGCACTTTTTATATACACTTGCAATGTACTCTTAGATACAATAATAATATCATATGTTTCCCTTTTCTCTCTCTTTGTATTCTCATGCATTACGCTCTTAACAACATGACTTTCAAAATATGTAATCCACAAACTTTTTTTATGAAAAAAAAAAACCCACAGATTATATAATTTAGAAGTCAAAAATGATTTTTCAATTGGACGATCTGAAAAATACTTTCAAGATTATACAATTTAAATTTTTTATATAAAAAGTAATGTTTGAATTATGTAATTTAGGATTTTTTTTTATGCAAAAAAAATTATTTCTAGATTTTGTAATTAAGAAGTTAAAAATATTTTCTAGATTTTTTAATCTAAAAAAAAATTAAGAAAAAAAAATGAATTTCAAGTGTAATTGTGGAAGACACTTTAACTTTTTAAGATTTTAAATTGTGGAAAAAACTTTAAACCGAAAGAAGAAAGTGGGGATTTTACGGCAAATGCGTCGTGTTGTCAGAAGTAATAATTTGTTCCTAATGACGAATATCGAACCCACAAGGAACAATTTAATTATCAAATAAAAGATTCACTGAATAGAAAAAAAAATATACAAAGTTTGTTGGTTGGAAATTTGTTATGATTGCAATAATTAAAAAGAAAGTAAGTCAAAGAGTTTGTTCGATTGGGATAGGGTTCATCCTTCTTACTCTTTTGTACTTTGAATGGCATGGTAATATCTATCATTTGATTATTTTGATGCCCGTATAAAAGTCATTTATATCGATTTCTCGCATATAAAATTATTAAGACAGTTTCCTAAATATTGATTCCTCACATATTTATAAAAACTTCTTATCATTACGATTACATGTAGATAGCAATTAATATTTCAAATTTATTCCTAACATTCAAGTATGTTAAGCATTATCATTTGGGTCAAAAGCTTAGAAGTACTTTCCAATAAAATCTAAGGATCTTGGTGATGGTAGACAAGCATTACAAATAAAATGACAATATCAATCATCAATCAATAACAGAATATTATATTTAAATATCACCTTAATAGATAAGAGTTTGAACATATTACTCTCAATCTCGAAGGTAGAATTAGTCATTCATGTTAACCATTACAAGCATGAAAAACAAGAAAATAAGATCTAGATGTTTCTCCTTGACGACTGTCTCCTCTAGAATTTTTTATCACCTCCTATTCTCCCAATTGATGTTTAGGGTTGTGCCTCACACCCCATATTTAACCTGGTTGGGCTTGAGATAAGTGACTTCTCCCTTGGGCATGATTGGACTTGCATGGGCGTGTTGGACGAAAACAGGCCCAACGTCACTAGAGTGATCTCGCCAAGGCAAGATCCTCTAGGAGCTTCTGGCTTGGGTGAGTGTTGGAGCGTTCAATTTTTCCTTCTTAGACTTTTTTTATTCTCCTTTTGTCCTTACATCTCCATTCTTCCATAGAATTCTGAAATTAACAAAAAATTTGGGAATAAATCATTCTTATTCAAATTATAATCACAAAATATGTAAAAATGTTTAAATTCATAAATTAGGGATTATATTATAATTATTTTATCAATTAATATTTATAAATATCTGTATTTTAATATGAAATATTAATACAATATGACATTTATCAATAAATTAATGAAGAAAAGAATGTAGAAAATAGCCCAACTTGTTAAGCACTAATCACAACCCAATGGACTAAGATCTGCTGCCACACCGAATTCCAAATGACAAATTCTCCCCTCCACGTCCACTGCTTCTTCGTGTACTTTCATATAATTTTGAAAAACCAAATATACCTTTAACAATATATCAGATGGGTCAATCCAAACACTCTTTTTTTATTTTGAATACCAATTTTGATGGATTTGTGTCTTCATATTTTCGGAATTGTTGATGGAATGCGGAAGCTACACGGATTGGAGATGGAACAAGATCCTCTTAAGAGTGGTGGTGACCTTGAAGGTGCATGAAAAGTAGAATTTGAGAGTGGTGAGACCAACTCTACTTGGAAGGGGACGGTTTAGGAAGATTAAGAACCTAACCTAGGAAGTTTTGGGCAAAGAGTGATATTGGCAAAATTTTGGCAGCAATTCACTCATGTATTAATCTTGCATTTACATGACCCAAGCTCCTCTATATATAGCAAGAGTGGGAGAATTGGAGGAAAATTCAAATGTTGGCACATGGGAAGTTGGCTCCTAAATTCAGCACATGTGAGGTAGGTTCTAGAATTCTTCCATGTGCTAGGAGTTCTAGAACCTTATGCTTCACTTAGGCTAAATGTGGGTTGGACCTTAGTTTAATTAGGAGTAGGAAACTCTAATTAAACTTAGGTTAGCATTTTAGGTTCCACTTTGCATGTTTCAACAAAAATACAAAAGAATTAAACTATGCTACTTTTGACGAAAAAAATGTAAAAATTATTCTACACTAAAGTTTATGACATGTAGAATGCGTCCTCTTGACCCTTCTTTAACTATAACTCTAATGGTTACCTCAATTTAACATTTTGGTAAGCTTTTAATGAATTGGTGTTGGGACCTCTTCCATCAAATTTATATCATCATTTAGTTAAAACTTGATCCAGAATTATATGTTGAATTATACAAACTAAACTGATCTATTTTTATCATTTACAAAGCAGATTTTACAATTCATAATATAAATCCGAATCGATTTAAACTATGGAACTGTACAAGTCGGTATTTAAATAAAATAAAAAAACCGAGAAAAAATTAGATGCAGGAGCAGCCCAGAAGAAGACAAGGGTCATCACAGCTAGGCAGGCACCGAGAACAATGGCAGTAATAAAAGTCTCTCTGAACTTCCAGAAATCTGGCAGTGGAGATGGCTTCACCCTGTCTTTGCAAAATGGTCATGATGGTCCCATCATTCAGAATGGCAATGATCAGAACCACAAAGGCTCAGAAGTCAAACTTCCATATTAGAGCAAGCACCAAAAACCCTAACACCACTCCAATGGTAATAGAAACAACATATATCGTGTAATTCTTCATTCTTTTGGAAGATGGTTCTGCTTCTCAACCCATCATTAACAATCACACTCAAGCCAGGCTCCGTGAGAACTATGTCAGATGCATTGGAATGGCCTTTCCACAATTCATTTTTTTATTTATTTTGAATATTGGATTAGGGAGAATTTATCATTCCAAATAGAAGGATGAACAGTTTAAATTATTTTGAAATCTACTTCGTAGTAAATATCTACACAAGGAATGGAAATATATCATTTTTTTATTTATACTCCTTTTTCCCATTTTTCTTTGCGTTTCAATAATCCTCGTTAAATTATAATTTTTGGCCTGTATAATCATTTTAACCGAAACGTTATTATTAACAATAGTTTTTAAACTCTATTCATTTTTTTATGTTATAAAAAAGTTACACTATCAGTCAATAATAAATCATTATTAATATTGCTTTGAATTTTCTTCATTTAATACCTTTCTATTTTGCTTTCCTGCCTCTATGCTGAAGATAAAACGTAGTTTCTTTAGGAAAGTCCCCAGCATACGATTTCAAATGAAGACGTACTCAACCAAATTCTAAGTGAAATTAATAAAATTATCTTTGCAAAAAGGCCACATTTCGCACTAACTAAGGAAAAGAAAGAAAATGGAAAAGAGATAAAAGAAAATGAAGTTTTAAGAAATCACATTTCTGCAGAGAGACGTAGAGATAAAATGCAGAGACAGTAAAATAGTGTTGTCTCACAACACATTTTAAAAGAAAAAAGAGATAGAAAGTATGACAAGATAAGTGTAGACTAAGAGAAATAATGGAGAAAATATAATTTTCAGAAATGTATTATTAATTTGGTATTTGCTGCTATGAAGGAACACTGTTACATGTAAACTAATCGTGCATGCTGGTTTAAAGAGTAACAGTTATAGTGGTGGACCATGTGAAAAGTTGTACTATCAGCAAATTATTTCAATCAAAACTTAGAGATCTACGAAGTGATCTGCGGTAGTGGTCGTTGCAGTTCATAATTTTGTTGCCAACCTTCTAGTTGAACGAGATTGCACTTTACACTTCTTTCTTGAACCTGCCAACACATATATTAGATAAATTTAACGATTAAGAAACCAAAAAATGGATTGGCTTGGTGATAGAAAATTTGGTTATATGCTAATTTTTAACATGATGTTATTGTACAAGGATGAAATGTGAATTCGTACTACAAGCATGAGACGATGAGTTTTTAGCTATAGACTATAACAAAATTTGAACTCTTTTTGTGCACTTAAATGGAACTATGAAAGCTTCACTTTCTCGTCTGTTAGTCGTGTTTCAAAATTAGTTACCTCAAACACATATATGGCCTGGAAAAGATCATAGAACTCTTCTAAGAACTGTTTCTCTTGTGCTACAACTTTTGCTAATTCTGATAGCATTGCAGCAATCTTATCAACCTCCTGATGAAGCAATATTTGATTTCAATTTACTTGCTCAGAGATAATAACAGAACTAAGTAGCACAGTGTTTACAAATTATAAACATACGGAAGATGATAAAGTAGTTAAAGTTGACTTGATGCGAGCCGTGAGATCAGCTGCATGCCGTAGAGCAATAGATGTTGATTGCATGTTCACCTGTCAGAATAAGATTTAATTCAGTCAATACACTTTTCCCATCACTTCTGATATGAAACGTTTTCTACTTTCCACTGTACCTAGTTACGTACCCTAGCACCTTCCAAAAGAGGAACTCTGCAAACAACCGAATGCAGACACTCTTTGATGGCTGTAATTGCTTGCAAGTGTTGTCTTTCCATACCTACCCAAGATTCCAATGGCTTCATCTGCAGTAAACATCAAAATATCAGTTGGAAAAAGAAACCTTAGAAATTCCACATAGTTTAACAAATCTTGATAAAGTGAGATTTACTCTGACCTGAGAATACAGAACAAAAGCGATCTTCATTTCAAGTTTTTCTCTGACAAATTGTATCTTCTTTTTCAGAACAGAACGTTGTAACTTTGTGAGAGCATCCCAAACACATATCAAATTGCTCTAAACACAACAAATGAAGATGTCATCAGTTCATCCTTTCTCATTCGTTAGTTGTGAGACAATATATTAAGAGAAATTAAAGAGTAGAGTGAGGCATACACGTAGACGCATAGAAGAGTTCATCTTTGATATACAGAAACACGTAACTTGATACTTTATCATATCGTATCATATATGAACATACTCTTTTAAAAGAATAAAAATGTATCTTTTTGTCCAAAACATAGTTCTAGAAACTCCACGCAGTAATCTAAACATCTGTAAGTTTGCATTTCTCTCTATTCTATGTAGGTATCTACTATCAAACATTTTACACATGCATACATACATACCTCAGCCTTGTGAGAAATGGTTCCATTAACAACCTGAGCTCTAGCATTCGCAAACCGCCATTGCATCAACCGATTATCAAACAAACGAAGCTTAAGAACTACCTCCGAGTTAATACCAAAACCAATCGGCGAAAGAGACCCAAACCCACCACTTTTCTTACTCTTAAAGAGATCAAAACCCATGTTGAGCAACTTCTCCACCCCTTTCACCTTGGTAGTAGGACTAGTGGCATGGTGCTTGAAGCCCGAAAACGACATCGGTTTATCCATGCTCTCAACCGACATAGCCGGCGACTCCGCTCTCCCAGGAGACAAAGCCCACGAAGAGTTCGAACTCTTGTACGATCCAGCAAGCGAATTAGCCCTCCTAATAGCCGTTTTCAACGTGAACCGTTTCACAACCGAGGACTCACTGTTCATGTTCGCAATATTGGAATCCGAAGTTCCCCTTCGAGACCTTCTCAACGCTGTTGTTGCAACACTCGAAGGTCCAACCTCCACGTCAGGTTCCGAATCGAGAGTGTTTCTGGAAGAACCAGAGTGTCTCCGCGAAGAGAAGGACTTGGCGTTCTCGTCCAGCAACAATCTTCCAGGAGCCATGTTGCTATAAACCGGTCTCTTAGAAGATGGTGATTCTGAGGGTGTTACTAATTTCGCCACGTGTCTCGCGGAGCCACCAGTGATGATGGGTGTATTAGTTGTGCCCTCTATGATTCTGTCTTCGGTGATGTGATCGGCGAGGGTACCGGAGTTTCTCTTCGCCACCGTAGAGGAAGGCCATAGTTGGTGGCGCGTGGGACCCGTGTCCTCCGGGATGGCGTTGCGCCGGTTTGGGCTCGAGGATTTGCGGCGGACCGGGGAGTGGCATTCAGCGGAGTGTGTGGTTGAGTTGGGAGGTGAAGGGAGAAACCGTGAACTTGATTCGCTGTGTCGGAGTCGACGAGGTTTCGGAGATGGACTAGAAACCGGTGAACCGTTCGGCGTTTTCATGGGACAGAGGATGTTGGAAGTAAAAACCTCTGCGCGTGTTTTTTTTTTCTTTTGCTTGTTGTATGTAAGTACGTAAGAGTTGACACTAGAGAATGGCGCCGTGAAATATTAATCACGTTGCGCCGGCATGGATGAATTACTTGCATGCCCTTGTGGTTGCTAGTGTTGGTTTACGTGGCAGGTGGAGACAGGAATGGAAGTTGAAAATCATTGCCGAGAATTCGGTTTTTCCTGTTTCAGTGAGGGGTGAAGAATCTCTGTATTAGTGCCACATGTTCGAAATTTCTTCAAAGTTGAAATGGCCTTTATTTTCTCACACTTTCTGTTTGGCTGGAGTGCACTATTTTTTAATTTAATTTGTTACTACATGCGAAACTGATTTTATTTTTTTGTTAGCAAAGTTTGTGTGATGTGAGCACGTTTATAGAATAATACAATCATATTTTAAAAACTTGTGACACTTCATTTCTTTCCGATAGAAGTTGAGTTTGAGAGAAATGTTGGAAATGGTAGTCACCTTTGAAGATGTAGATAAGAACAAAGTTATATATATATATATATATATATATATATATATATATATATATATATATATATATACACACACACATCTGATACATATTGTGTTTAAAATTATTGATATATAAATATAATAAAAATATATTCGCTTTTTTTTTTTCAATGTTATTTTATACAAACAATTTGACACGTATGTGTGTGTATATATATATATACATATATATATATATATATATATATATATATATATATATATAACTTTGTTCTT
>Ga0123342_1006758_pt1 | contig 15687 bp, 11 predicted proteins | sample Turbeawhitnodule_FD_89960 | JGI IMG/M metagenome (GOLD analysis project Ga0123342, IMG submission 89960) | Root nodule microbial communities of legume samples collected from Mexico - Turtle bean Mexico white nodule | ecosystem: Host-associated > Plants > Roots > Nodule | place: Mexico: Nepantla... | reverse complement strand
GTGTTGTTATGTCTTGCTTAGAGGGGTGGTGTTTTTTGGTTGGGTATTGTAATTAAGAAGAGGGGGGGGGGGGGGGGGGGGGAAGGTGTGAATTGAGCTTTTAAAATTTTCACAAACAGAAATCTAAAACAACAGCATTTTTCTGCAGTTCAGCAATGACAGAACCTCAACCCTTGACCAAGGCACACAATGAACAAGCACACTTGAATTCCTTAAGAGAACCTTTCAAGAACACATTCAAAGTTTTTGTCTCTCAATGAAAACTCTTTGATCTGTGTTAAAAAACGTGATCACTCAGTCATCTTTCATGTGAGATGTGCCTCTCTTTATATATAAACCAATTCATAACAGTTTATCAAAAAACAGTTGAAAGTTGTTATAAAAAGAACAGGTTGAAGTTAAAATAAATGGATTGTTTTTCTGAAATACACAAGATGGTTTTAAAACCACTTCCAACTCATCATAAAAGAAATAACATGCTGCAACAAACTGTTTGGTGCCCTAACAGAATTTTGAAAAACATTACCCAATTCAGAAATAAATATATTGTTTTACAAATCAACAGATTTATTTTTGTGCAGTAACCTAATTTTGAGAAAACTTAAGGTAGTTGATAAAAGAGTTTTGAAAAACTTTTTGTGCTTGATCTTACCACCTTGGTTAAGGGTATGAAGTAGGTCACGAAGTAAAAGGCTACCTTAAACTCACTCTAACCTACTATGACCACTAATACCATCCTCACTAACTTCAAAGCAAACAATACATTTTTCTACATCAAACACACACACTAAGACTTGCTGAGAAGAAGTTTCATCCATCTTCAACACTTTCATCATCTGACATTTTGTGTTAATTTTTTCTAACATTGTATATTAAGCTTGGTCCACTGATTTCTTCTGTATGCATCGTCTACCGTCTTTGTGAGACCTTTGTATAGCTCTTTCATTGTTTGAATATCATCTAGCAAGTTCCTTTGTGACATTGTCTGACGCTTTCTGTGAGGACAAGCTTCTAGTCCTTTTCAACACTTTGTTCATCTAACGTTTTCAACTAATGTTATGTTCATTCCTATCATATTCTTACAAGGATATATAGTACTTGACATAATCTTTAACATTTTTTGTAACATCATTTTTCTTCTTTTCAGGACAACGTCTGCTATTTTGGTAACTTTTGTGTATTGTTCATAGAAATCATAGCACATCTTTATAGTTTTCAATTATCATCAAAACATACTTAGAGTCTCTTATCATGAGATTGTCTAAGACTGATTAGATCATCTAAAGTCTTAACATAAATATTCTTGCTTTGAAAATGTTAATAATCTTTGTATAAGTTTGTCTTGTTAGTGTAAAAACTTGTTTTTATTTATACACACTTAGAAACAATATTCTTAAGCAATCAAAATTTAGTATTACTATTGGTAAAGACCCAACTATTCATCTACCTTAACAAATTCAATTAACCAAACTAGATTGACTCAATTTATAGATGATTCCAATTATGTTTCATAAAAATATACTAATTTTATTGGATCATATTTTTAGTAAAAAATTATCAAAGATAGAAGTTAATAATCCTTTGTATTACGATGTTTTCATTTTATATCACAAAATAAAAATTATTCCTAATTAATTGGAATATTAAACACAATCTAAGTCTTCATTTAAGAAGAAAGAAAGAAAAAAAATAAGGAAAAATTGATTATTTTTTAAAAGAGTAAATAAGTTTTTGAAAAATATAATTAAACATGCCTGAGATTCTAAAAAGAAAAGAAAATTGACAAATTCTTCCTACACCCAATATTTTTAAACCTGCACCCAACACAATTTTAAAATTTCAAAAATATTCTTTATTTTGAAAATGAAAATCCGAAATTGGAAATAATACAATTCAGAAAAGTAGATTGGAATAGCTTTTTGTTCCAGAAATAAAAATCCAAAAACAAAAATCAAAAGCCCTTCTAGATAAGAAAATCTGCAATATAAAAAATAATACATTAAAGACATTTTTTTGTCTTTTTTACTGGAATTGGGTGCAGTGATATAATATAATGCAGGAAGCAATTGCCAACAAAATTTTAAATAGAAATAGTGTTGGTCCAACTTTGATCATTTCCATTTTGTTTCAATCAAGTTGTGTTTCCGCTCTATCTGCATTTTTTTACTTCTCTTCGTGCACCTCCATGCCTTATTGGTGCACTTCCATATCTTTTATGAAAAGTTCAATTTAACTTTTTTAATTGCAAATAGATTCGAAAATACCTTCTAAATAATTTAAAATATCTGAAACATATTTGTGCATATAAATCTTTATTGTTAATTTATATAATTTATAATTATATAATATATAGATCCGTGTCCTATGTTCTACATTTTAAAGATTTTACGTATCTCCATGTCTGTACTACTACATAGTTTCAAAAATTTTAATATTTTAAAAAATATAGTGTTAAAAGAAACTCTAGAACTAGAGGAAGAATTTACCCCTTACCCAATTAGTCTTTTATCATGCTTTTCATAAGCTCTTTCCTCCTCCCGCCATTTAGTATGACTATCATAAAAAATTATTAATAACGAAAGTAATAAAATGATGTAATTAGTAAAAAAAATCAATAATAAAATTTCAATATAATAAAAAAATATTCATTTTGTTTCTAAAATAATTTTTAATTTATTTTTCTTCAACCAAACAATTTTTCTCTCATTTTATTTCTTATTTATTTATCCTTTTTTTCTACTTATTTGCTTTTTTTCTCTTTTACCAAACATACCCCAAATCAAAATAAATTTAAATATAGTATGGTATTGAAGCACCAAAAAAGTTTTAACTTCCTTCTCAGTTTCCATATTTTCTCTCATTTTCAAGCGCACTCACTAGCGCAACATACCCTCATGCCACATTCTTCGTATCTAACCTATATCCATGGATTTCAATCATTCCTGTTCGCTTTAAATCCACCAACAAAAGAATCATATGCTCCTAAATGTTGTGACTTAGAATGTTTAACCGCTCACTCCAAGCAGCAATTGGTATCTCTTGGCACATCCAGTTATCCCATGAATGAAATAGATTTCACACTTTGGAGAAAATACAATTTTCTTTTTCAGTCACAACCTAGACGGAAGGAACTACCATTAATTATGGTATTGCTTTCTGAGAAGAAGTAAAAGTATATGGACGTTACTATTGAACTTTCATTCACCATGGATTAGGTCGAGCTTTGGAAATTATGCAACACAAAGGTTTTAAATTTGTTTCATAGCCCCACATGACCACACAATCTTCAGCAACTTAGTGAACGGTTAAGAACTGAAGAAACAGGAGCCAAGATGTAAAATAGATTTAAATTGTGCTATAATAGATTGCAAATTCAGCAACACATTCTTAACTATGATTATCTAAAGAAATCAGAAAATATGGTTTGCATCCATAACTATACAGGACCATAAATGGTTATTTAAGAAACAAATAATCCCAACCTGATATATTTGGCTTAGATGAGAGGAAGCTAACGAGAAAAATAGCTTTTCATTTGCTCACAGCAATTTTTCTATGCTTGAGGTCAATGTTGTCTTGGGCACAGCTCCGATAACTGTATCTTTCTTCTCACCATTCTTGAAAATAATGACAGTGGGAATACTTCGAATTCCATAACGGCTAGCAGTTGAAGGGCTCTCATCAGTATTGAGTTTGTAACACTTCAGCCTACCAGAATATTCCTTGGCAAGTTCATCAATTATCGGATGGATCATTCGGCAGGGACCACACCATGGAGCCCAGAATTCAACCAGTACAGTAGACTCGGTTTCAAGCACAAGTTTTTCCCAATTTGCGTCAGTAATAGCCGACACTGCAATATTCAATGATACAAAGTGTTTCACTTTAGTAAATATTTCACCAAGACATGCAACAATACTCTGGAAATGTAAAGCAGCAGATAATTAGGACCCATGCGCTTCACATAGAGTGCAATGATGAGTGATGATGCTAAAATGTAAAACATCAATCCTTAATGCTTCAAAAACTACTAGATTAATTTATATTAGTGCAGGATATCATAATTCATCACAACTATAACAGTGGAACGCTTCAAACCCAATTTTGTCTGAAGAAAGCTAAACCACTTTCATGACTAAATTTAGTTCTCTTGCAATTATCTCAATGATGGTGAAATCTAACACCATGATCATTGCCATATCGAGCAGAAGAACAAATATAAAAAGGAACCTAATAGCTATAATCTCATCTTCTGATAAGACAAGAAAAGAACCTTATCTGAAGATTGGAATTAAACTATAAATTTCTCCTCTATTACTACGAATTGACTCTAATATTCTAAAACAGCTTCTTTGTTTCTCTCTACCAATGACATTAAGATTAACCATTATAGATAAAGAAATTCCCTCTAATCAATTTGAAATTTTTTGCACAAATTCCATACATCTATGCAATTGCAGTCAACATAAACTTCATCAGCGTTACCAAATAGAGACCCCAAAAATCCTTTATGAATATGTACACGGAAGCCATAATGGGTTATGGCAGATCGCAGACAAAAAAATTAATACAATAGATACATATCGATAATTTTAAAAGAAAATAAGCAGAAATATAATTGTAATGCAAAGATAATGAAAGACAACCATAATTAATAATAATATCATGTCTATAAATTCAAATAACAATAAATCAAATCAAAACACCACAAAATTTGAAAAAAAAGGACTTATAGTCAACAACATCAACGAGACTACAAAGTCCTCTAATAATTCATAACCCTCTTCAACAAGAGTTGTTTCACCAGACGCAAACAGACTCATCCAAACGGTCTACTAGGTTCAAACAATCTATCAAGGTGGGTCTACCCTCATAAGGCTAAAGATGAAACATTTGAAAACTTTGGAAGAGCATGGTGGAGAACCCAACTAGAGTTCCAAAGGTGTTGTAGACTTAAGTTGTCACTACTAATACCTATCTGATTAACGTGTCCCTCAACAACGCTTGATATGAAAACTCTTGAGGAAATCTAATCAAAGCACTGCCCCAAGCATGATAATATGAGAATATTTGGCTTTGTAGCCTATACGCACATATGGCAAGCGAAGCTAGAAGCTTTCACATGTGTTGTTAAATGCATGTTTCTATGATATAGAGAATGCGTATAGATGTGCATTATGGTGTCTTGAGCCAGGATTCAAGAATTGTATCGTCATTTGTCAGGATATTGTAATGAAACTAAAATGACTTACAAGTCAAAAGTTTAAAAAATGTGAGATTGGGGTAGAGATAGACATAGCATTTGACTTTCTACTGAATGATGAAATAGATGATCTTGTAGAAGAAGGGTAAGACACGATGAGGACAGAGGTGCTAATCATAATTATAGTATTGGCAGTCTTAGAACAAGGAGAATAATCAAAGCTTTGAAAAAGGTATGGATATCCAGAGCTTACTGCCTACTCTAGCAAGTAAAGAGAAAACTCAATGGTTAGTCGCCATCAAGGAGATGAATTCACCTCGTTTGAACATAGACTTGTGGGACTGGTCAGTTGTAAATGCATTTCCAAACAAAAGAATGGAATTCTAAAAACTTATCAGCGTAAGATTGGTGGCTAGAGACATTATCAAGAGGGAAAGAATTGCTTATAATGATACATTCAAGCGAATATTTAACCTTACATTACATGTAATGGGTCGATGTGAAACATGCCAGAAGAAAATGAAACAGCCTGCGAGAGTGACGTAAAATGATGATGCAGTTTCTGTTCTGATTGTTTGCTAAACTTATGGCTACAAGCATGATACGCTAACACTATAAAATTAGTCCTGTTTCCAATAGAGATATAGTTAGGTTATAAAACACAGGTACATGTATATACAAAGAGAAACTCTTCAAACAATTCCAGCTATTCCATTTTTCTCACCACAAAACAGATAATCATGCAAGAAACGTTTCAAGCTATGCACAGCTATAAGAAAAAAATCCAAAGCACTAGAATCCAGATCTACAAAATATTAGTCGTCAAATAAAAATCAGAATACAAAAAAATATCAAATAAAACAAATACCAAACTGTTCTAGTGTTTTCTTAGCTTCACTCACCAAAATGCTCAAAGGCTCAAACAATTAGCATCATCGTTGGAATAATTCAATGATTTTAACATTCCAAATCCACACAGCGCACAAGAAATTTCACAGAACATTTGACAAACCACAACAACATTACAAAACTCCTACAGAACCTGAACAACAAATCTTCGCATCGAAATCGAAATCTAACCTTCGACGGCGGTATCTCGTGCTTCGCAAACCACGCATCCGCCGCGAGGAGCGGTTCTCGAGGCGGCGCGAGTCGAAAAAGCGGTTCGAACGGAGGATCGGAGCCGGAGGCCGGAGCATCGTGGCACCGAAGCAGAGATGCGGCTGCCGATGACGGCAACCGGAGGAGAGAAGGTGAGGGAAGGGGCTCTGGAGGAGCGAGTGAGGGTTAGGGATTGGAAATGCACGGTGGCCATGGATGAGAGAATCCCAGGTCCAGAAGAAGAGCTGTGAAATCAAAAGTGTTGGGTAGAACTATGATGCAATCCCCACTATCATTTCTACTTTTGTTTTTATTTTTTATTTTGTTTTATTTTGGAAAGATATTGATACTAATATTATGTGGATGAGATGATACTGAAGGGACGCAGACACACGCCCATTGGTTACATCTTACAACTAGTTTTGTGTTACAACACACCATCACCTTTTCTCAATTTTATCCAAAATTAAATAACTTTTGAAATATCAATACACATTAATTTAGAATTATTTAAACCATTTTATGCTGTTTAATATAATTTCTAGAAATACTTAAAATCATTTTGTTTTACCTACACCACTTAATTGATGGAGTTTATTTTATATTATTTTCCAAGTGGTCAACTTCGTTCTTATAAGTTATAATAAATGTACATTTGTAATCTTGGTTTTGAACTTAAACATGCTCACGTGTTAAAAAACTAGAAAAATATTTCCTATACTAAATTATCAATTATGTGATAATTAGCTCTAAAGTCATTGACAGCACAAACTAATTAATGACATATTTGAATGCTTTTAGTATTATTTAATATTTTTAATATCTATTCATAAATACACTTGAAAGGATATTAATTTATATTGCATATGGTCATTGAATAAAATTATGTAAAAGTTAGAATGATTATATTTTGAATTAGGATAGGTTAAGAATTCATTAGTGGGATACTGTATCAGTATTCAAAATATATTTACAAATAAAAAAAAAAGTTAACAATAACCATTAAAATAACAGGTTGAGATAGTTGTGCAGAAAAATAAAGTAGAATATAAAAAGTAAAAAATGTAGGTGTTCTTCTAAGTTCCTCATAGATAAATTCTTCATCAATTCTCGCACATGGTTCAACTAAATCAAACATGTGTTAATCAAATTCAACTAACTCTTGTCAACACTCTAATGATGTTGTTCTTGCCGGTTGACTTGCTCGTCTGTTGACAAGTTCTAGCTTCGTCTGTCTCTTTAGGAATCTTTCATATCTCTTGTACCTCTGAAACGTACCTCCGTTGAAACAGAGGGGACCCTACTTGTTGATGGCACTCCGGCGAACAAGTCAATAAAAGGCTTACTAAAATTCAAGAAGTATTCAGTTTCAGTCTCAGGAACAACATACATTTACCTGAGGTCTCAAACTCCCTTTTATAGCTTATCTCTTGTAACATTTTTCCTCATGAGAATCTAATCTCAACTGAAAGCATACTCAACAGGAAAACATTATGTTGATGGGCGCCTTCTCTCAAGTGTTGCAACAGAAATGAATCTTATCTCTAAAGATATCATAAAATAATAAAAGAACAACCACCTACCAGTAGGGCACCAACTTATGTGCCAACAACAGGGGAATATTCTGCTTACGGGGGCACCCTACTCGTGGTGCAACGTTATCTTTTATCCCACATGCAACTTAACCACTTTGTGCCCTAGAACACACGTTCTCAAGTTTAAAAAAACATTTACTTGACCTAGGCACGACATGTACTATTCGTACCCCTAGGTTCAAAAATACCCTTTACTAGTAGCCTTATACTAAGGTATAAAAATATTATTTTAGTTATGCCACAACGGGCTTACCTATATGACTCGACCAAACTCACGACCCCCTTTACAAGCCCAACAGCCGAGCTGACTTGCATATGCTATACACCGAGATTCGACCACCGAGCACTGAGCCCTGAGCGCTCTGTCCAGTACACAAGCCCCTCTGGCTCGAGTTTAGCTTGGCTAAGCAAAAAGGCTTTTCGAGTGCTCTAGTGACAGTCTCGCAACGAGCAGGTGTAGCGCGACGTACGAAGGGTTTTTGAGGTGACATTTCTACATACTCAATCATGGACGCACATGTAGCGCTCTTATCAATAGTGGAAAGGTGTTGTCGCTTACCATTCCCATAATCATTATGTTAACGTTTAGATACCTGCTACTCTTCATTGTTCCATTTCTCTAATCTTTGCAAACTCTTTGTGTTTTTCTCCTTCTCACTCCACCCCCTTCGCGAACCTGGGAAACTCCCTCATCCTCAATCGCTCCTTGAAACAAGGTACCTCCTCTCGCTCAAATCAATTATTATGTATTTGCATCCTTATCAGTTGAGAGTATTCATTGCGACCATATTTCCTGAGTTGGGGATTCTTCTGAATTTACCATTTCCTACTTATACTGATTGTTATATTTGTTAGTTACATTGCTTTGCTTGAATTTGAAATGTATTGTTACATGTGGTTTGTCTTGTCTGAATGTGTGTTTGTACTTTGCTTGTGTTTTTATTTTTATATATTCAAGCAATGAATTACAAAGCTTTATACCCCTGGGCACCCCAAAACCTATTAGAATTGGTCTCTATCTACCCCTCTCGTGAGCTAATAGTGGCCCTTAGAAAAAATAAATGTTTTTTTGGAAAAGAGAAATATAGAGCCATTAGGTTAATCCCATGTAGAGAAGATGAACTCGTCTACTGCGATGAGTCATCGGACCCTGGGGGTCCCTTTTACTACTTCTATGCCACCGTATTCAAAAGAATCCTTCTTCATCTTCCCCTGTTCAACTTTGAGAAAGAGCTCCTTACTGAGATCAACATGGCCTCTGCCCAAATAGCTGGCCATTTGTTCGGGGTTTCTGCATTCTTTGCACGCAGTTTGGCCTTTTGCCATTTATGGAAGTCTTTTTGTATTTCTTTGAGGCCAAACACTTAGGCCGCCAACTTTGGGTGTCTTTCAACGGGGTGGCTGGGAGAGCATTGTTATCGTTCTTCCAACAATCCTACAAGGGCTTTAAAGGTAAATTCTTAAAGGTACGATCTAATAAGAGGGATCCAACTCTCTTGGTTGGGTTTCCTCTGTACTGGACCAAGAAGCCACGCTTCCAAGGTTCTCGACGCCCGGAAGATATGCCCTAGCGTGACCAGAAGGTCTGTCAATTCCTCTCGAGCTTAAAGGTGGTATTCGACACTACCACTCTCATAAGCAAAGAGTTCGCCCCAAGGGCTCTAAAAGCTTACATCGGTACTTTTCACTCTTTACTCTCGATGGTGTTGACTTTTTTTATTGTTGCTAATTTCCTCTTATCCCCTTTCGAAGATAGCATGTTGGCTCGGATTGACAAGAAAGATCTGTGTACTGGACCAGACATCGGACATCGTCATCAGGCATCAGACATCGGCACCTGTGGAACAAGTCGGCTCGGTGATCTGATCGAGATAGTGGACCACGTAAGTGGGCCCCCAGAGATGCGTGTGTTGAAAGTCGTGTATAAATGAAAAGCCTAGTCAACAAGAGAAGTGTATATGGTGTGTATAGTACATCCGGGTCTAACATAAGTAAATATCCCCTGAAGACGACAAGGCCCAAGAGCGCTAGGGTTTTCAGGGGAAAGTTGCATGCATGATAGGTAAGGACTAGGGCACCTACAGTAACAGATGGACCTCGTAATGCTGGTACATGAGTTGGTACCCTGGCGACCATGTTGTTAAGATTGTGCACTCCAAAGAGGAAGATTATGTGCTCTAAGATTGTGTAACAACGTAATAGAATGTCCTTCCAGCAAACCTAATTTCACTAGAGATAAGGCTCTGGTGAGAGAGGGGTTGTTACAATAAGGTAACCTAAAAGCAGTCTATAAAAGGGAGTTAAGATCCCTGGTAAAGGTACGTCGTTTCTAAGACTAAAACTGTTTTACATACTTATTATTCTTTAGCCCTTACTGACTTGAGCGTCGGAGTGCAAACGGCCGTAAGGGTGCCCTTTTGTCTCTACAGGTAAAGCATTCATCAACCAAGGGAAGTGCAAATTCCAGAGGAGACAGGCGGGGCCTGAACCGGTCATCAGAGTCAACCGGCAACCAAGTTAACCGGCAAGAACATTTGACGCCCATCGTAGGGTCCGATAAAACCTTATCCCATCCACAGTTGTGTTTGAGTTTGTGACATAATGAGGATCACGAGGCAAGGTCCACTGGGATGTGAAGGGACCAAGGACCCCACCTTGCAGCAAATCATGGAGACCATGAAAGTCTACTCTAATATGTAGACGAAGAAGCCAAGGCCAACCAGTTGAGGCCATTCCTCGAGCGTGGAATGTGGCAAACCTCGAGTTGTCTTTCAGCTAAGATATTCTTGCTTAATGCTTTCTTTTTTTAACGATGTGTGATAAATTTGTTCTTAGAAGATGATGCATTTAGCTCTATTGATTAGTTTGAATTGGCACATGGTAAGTCGACCTAGCTCGGTGCCAATACTACCACTCGAGTATAGGCGCCCCGTGAGTAAATGATTACCTAGTGGCAGGTAAGACGGGGGGCATGTGTAACATGCAGGAGAGCTCGCCATCTCGACCCAAGTGTTTGGGGAAGGTCATCTCGGTGTTTGGGCACAAGAGGTGAGACGTAAGATCAGCTCAGATGTTGGTCAACCCAGAAAAGGTAACAAAGATAAAGAAATATTTTATTTGTGGTGATATTATTATGAACATAAAAGGTCAAGGAATATTTTCTCAATTGTGATATTATTATGAAGATAAAAGATAAAGGAATATTTTATCTGTTGCGATATTATTCCAGAGATAAAAGAGAGAGAGATATTTTATTGTGATATTATTTTAGAGATAAAAGATAGAGAGATATTTTATTTGTTGTGATATTATTCTAGAGATAAAAGACAGAGATATAATTTATTGTGATATTATTCTAGAGATAAAAGATAAAGAGATATTTTATCTGTTGTGATATTATTCCAGAGATAAAAGATAATGAGATATTTTATCTGTTGTCATATTATTCCAAAGATAAAAGATAAAGAGATATTTTATCTGTTGTGATATTATTCCAGAGATAAAAGATAAAGAGATATTTTATCTGTTGTGATTAGGGGTGGTCATGGATTGGATTTTTTAAAATCCAATCTAGATCCAATCCAAATCCAAATAAATGGATTGGATTTAAAATCCATATCCAGTTTAACTAGATCAAATATATTTGGATTTTTTTTAAATCCATTTAAAGTGGATTAAATCTAGATTAAATCCACTTTGTCAATTACTTTAAATCCATTTTGATATGGACACAAACTAACTTGGCTTGAATTAGGACTAAGCCGACTCAACCTAGACGTACACCAACTCGACTCTACATCGGCCCAGACCTAGATGGCTCGACATCGGCCCAAGCCCAGACGACTCGACATCGACCCGGGCCCAGATGACTCGATATCGGTCCGAGCCTGGACGACTCGACATCGGTCCAGGCCGGACAACTCAACATCGACCCGGGCCTAAACGACTCGGTGCAGGCCCGGACGACTCGACATCGGTCCGGACCCGGACGACTCGACAACGGTCTGGGCCTGGACGACTTGACATCGGCCCGGTCTTAGACGACTTGAATTAGGCCCGGGCCTGCACGACTCGACATCGGCCCGGGCCTGCTTGGCTTGACATCGACCCGGGACTGCTCGGCTCGACATCAGCCCGGGACCGCTCTGCTCAACATCGGCTCCAGCCCTCTCAACTCGACATCTGCCCGGGCCCGGACGACTCGACATCGGGTCGGGCCCGGACGACTCGACATCAGTCCAGGCCGAACGACTCAACATCGACTCGGGCCTAAACGACTCGGTCCAGGCCCGGACGACTCGACATCGGTCCGGACCCGGACGACTCGACATCGGTCCGGACCCGGACGACTCGACAACGGTCTGGGCCGGGACAACTTGACATCAGCCCGGTCTTAGACGACTTGAATTAAGCTCGGGCCCAAACGACTCAACATCGGCTCGGGCCTGCACGACTCGACATCGGCCCGGGCCCGCTTGGCTCGACATCGGCCCGATACCGCTCAGCTCTACATCGGCCCGGGACCGCTCGGCTCGACATCAGCCCTGAACCGTTCTGCTCAACATCGGCTCCAGCCCTCTCAACTCGACATCTGCCCTGGCCTGGACGACTCGACATCGGCTCGGGCCCGGATGACTTGACATCGACCCGGGTTCAAACGAATCAACATCGGCCTGGGCCCGGACGACTTGACATCGGCCCAAGCTCGGACGATTCGACATCAACCCGGGGCCCAGACGACTCGACATCGGCCAGGACCCGCTCGGTTCGAGATCGGCTCGGGCTCGCTCTACTCGACATCAGCCTGGGCCCGCTCGGCTCGACATTCGCCCGTGCCTGCTCAACTCGACATCGACATCGACCTGGACTTGGACCTGCTCGGCTGGTCATCGACCTGGACCTGGACTTGCTTGGCTCGACATCGGTCTGGGTCTGCTTGGCTCGACATTAGCCCTGGCCCGGTTATCTGGATATCGCCCCGAGCCAATTTACACCTATGCTAACCCACTTAAGCTAAAAAGACAACAAACTTAATACCTCAATCAAGCACGAAAAATCGTAATGCTTTGACAAACTAATCGTTGGAGGATCCATACCCTCTGGCCGCATAAAACCTCTTAACTCACATGAGTGCCCTTCAACTACTTAAATAAGGATCACATACTTTAACCTTGCTAAGCAGGGCTTTCAATACTCAAAGGCTCGCATTTTTTACAAGCTTGATCCTTTTTCCCCTACACTAAGAATGATTTGTTTATAATCTTGGAGCTTTTGACTTGGGTGTTGGCTTACACGCCAAGTTAACTCCTTAAACAATCACATTGGTTTGGAGTAGTTAACTTGGGTGTCGGCCCACACGCCAAGTCAACTCCTAAACAATTACCCTTGTTTAGAGTATCTAACTCGGGTGTTGGCTTACACACCAAGTCAACTACTAAAAAATTACTTTTGTTTAGAGCATCTAAATCGGGTGTTGGCTTACACACCAAGTCAACTCTTAAACAATTTCTTTCGCGGTGTATTACTACCCCATAGGGTGTTCGAACTCGGATGATTGCCCTCTCGACGGACTACCCCGACTTCTTAGACAATCTTAGTCTCAGCCTTCATCTACAGAGCGCCCGAGCTCGGGTGGTCTTACCAACACCGAGGTAGGTCGTATTACCTTCCTATAAATGACCAATTTTTCCATAGAACGTCTACTCAAGTATTCTAACTGAGTGAGGTCGTCTTATCTGCTTTTAACCAAAAAATCTTAGTTACAACTAATTGTGATTCGGGGCGCCTGAACTCAGAATCTTACCAAGGAAAGGTCGCCCCAACTGAATCACAATGAACTTCGAAACACCTAGACTTGGAATCTTACCAAGGAAAAGTCGCCTCGTCAGGCACTACATAATTAGTAACACACATAACGCTTACTCAGATAATCTCACCGGCAAGTCGCCTTATCATGTAACAAACAAAAAACTCTAATGCATCATCTTTCAAGAACAAATTTTCATTGGGTGACCTCGTTAAAAAACCCTCTTAAGGGAAAAAGTGTGTCCCCTTAATCACTACATCGTTCATAAAGAAAACATTAACAAAATATCTTAACTGAAATAAAACTTAAGGTTCGCCCCATTCCATGTTCGAGGTATAGCTCCCCCTTCAAGGGTTTCAAGCCCATAGGCTCTGTTCCCAAGCACCTCCACCACGTGAAATGGGCCAGTCCATTTTAGACACTACTTATTTTCCAGCTGATAGGGGTGCACCTTTCGCATCACCAAGTCGATAACTCGGAACTGTCGGGGCTTCAAATTGGTCTTTTGCTTCACCTCCATCCTTCTCTTTAAAGCTTCAGAATTGATGCGATCTTGTTCATGCATTTTGTCTAGCAGATCCAGGTTCACCTTCCTTCCTTGGTTAGACTCCTTTATCACGAAGTTCTGGAACTGAGGCAAGCTTTCTTGGATCTCTACTGGTATCATGGCGTCTGACCCATATACCAAACTAAAAGGTGTCTCCTTGATTATTGACTGAGAAGTAGTGTGATAAGCCCACAAAATTTGAGGAACCTCCTCTTCAAACCTTTGAGCAAGACTCTATTGGCAGACTCGACTTGGCCATTCATTTGAGGGTGCTCCACAGATGCAAATACATGTTTGATGTCGAGCTCCATGCATACCTTGCATAACTGCTGACTTGCAAACTAGGTACCATTATCAGACACCAAGTGCCTAGGGATCCCGAAACAACAAACAATGTTTTTCCACACAAAGTGTTGCACCTTGTGGGTTTGTGCAACTGGCTCAGCCTCTATCCACTTTGTGAAGTACTTAATGGCTATCACGAGGTACTTTCATCTGATGAATTGACAAAGGAAAAAGACCTAAGATGTCTATTCCCCATGTATGGAGAGGTCAGGGGCTATATATTGACTGTAACTCCTCAGGTGGCGCATGATGCCAATCAGCATGCTTCTGACATTGTTCGCATTATTGTACGTGTCTCATACAATCCTCTTCATAGTTAGCCAATAAGACCCAGCTCGACGACCTTTAGCGAGAGAGTTCTCCCTCCCACATGACTTCCACAAATGCCTTCATGGAACTCTGCCATGATGCAAGCACACTGATCCCCACTTACACAAGTGAGGATGAGATGGGTATAACTATGACAAAAAACCTTTCCATCTATAAGGGTGTACCTTCCCACATTCCTCTTGTACCGCCCAGGTAGTCGGAATTGATGACGTTGCCGCAAGCAATAGTATAGGCGTGTTGAACGGGACACCGGGCTGGTAGAAGGGAAGGACGTCGGGAGGCTCGTGTGATCGCCAGTCGTTAAGTTGGCGTGCCCGATCTCTAGCATGCCTAAAACGGCGATCACCAAGTTTGTGTTGTAGTCGCCGGGTGCGAACCTAGGCGACAAGACGATCGGAGATCGCCGAGAGGATGACATCGTCGAAGGATCAAGAAAGCTTGTTCCAGGCTTTTGAAGCAAAGGATGAAGTCGTCAGATGGTCATTCCCTAGCTGGCCAGAGGTTGAGGTCGGGGAACAGCTTACCCGAGCATGCACAGTGAAGTAAGTAAAGTAGAATATAATGGCAGCCAGCGAGACCACAAGGAAGGTGTATATGAAGACACCCGTACTCGCCACGCAGAAGATATCGCGCTCCTAGGCAGTTATACGCTGAATTGCTTCCTGCATAAGTAACTTAGTCGAAAAGCCTGAAGAGTAAGAGGCGACGCTCAAGTCAAGGATGCTCCAGATGGTGACACGTGTACAGCTGGATACGAGCC
>Ga0123342_1006757_pt1 | contig 15689 bp, 21 predicted proteins | sample Turbeawhitnodule_FD_89960 | JGI IMG/M metagenome (GOLD analysis project Ga0123342, IMG submission 89960) | Root nodule microbial communities of legume samples collected from Mexico - Turtle bean Mexico white nodule | ecosystem: Host-associated > Plants > Roots > Nodule | place: Mexico: Nepantla... | reverse complement strand
GCATGTCGCCGCCCTGGGCGCCCGCACCGTCGCGCAAAGCCCGACGATCAACATCGCGACCGATCAGCCCGCAATCGCGGTCGACGCGAAGTCGAATGCACATGACGTTTCCGCTGTCATCACTCGTCCTGGCAATATAAACCCATACGCCGCAGGCGATGTGTTAGGCGGCGCATGCACGTTCGTTGGCGCAAGCAAGCCGGGGGCGTCTCTGCTTATCACCAGTGCGCAGCTTGAGCTTGATTTTTCAAGTGTACCGGCAGGAATGACGACGTTCCGGCTGTACCTATACAGCGTAGTGCCACCGTCTGCGCTCGGGGATAACGCGGCCTTCGACTTAGAAGCCGGCGACCGCGCTTCCTTCCTCGGTTTCGTTGATCTCGGCAGTCCGGTTAAGATCGGTTCGACGCTCTACTGCGAAGTAACGAACGTCCAGAAGCAGATAAAAACCGCCTCTGCCGACGTGTTCGGTTATCTCGTCACCGCGGCCGGATTTACGCCCGCTAGCAACAGTGAAGTCTACAAAGTCACTCTCCACACAGCGGAGATTTGACATGGCTGTTTCATTCGCAACAAAGCGGCTGCTGTTGTTCGGCGGGGGTAAGCCCCCCGCCGCCACTAAAGATTTCCTAACAACCCAGTCGGGTCAAATACTGACCACGCAAAGCGGCGTCGCATTGGAGGCGAAACCAAATGGCTGAGAATGTTCCAACCTCGATGCTGCCCCCGGCGGCAGCGTTGGCGGGGGACGAGGCGTTCCCCATCGTTCAGGGCGGCGCGTCGAAGAAGTCCACCCCGCTCGCGCTGCGGACGTTTGCGCTGAACGGCGGCGACCTGCAGCGCGTGCCGCTTCGAAATTTTCTGGCAGGCGTCAAGGTTATCCCCGATACGACCTACACTCTCCTAGACGGAGATACTGGGCACATGTTGGTCTTTACCGCGTCGTCGCAAGTTACGATCACTCTTCCAAACAGCTTTGATCCGGGGTGGAACGCTGCAATCGTTCAGGCGGGAACCGGACGGGTCGTAGCCAGCCTGCAGGCGGGCGCCTCGATTTTGTCGCGGTCGTCGTTTGATCGAACAGCGGGTCAGGGGGCGGCAATTTCGCTCGTCGTGCTGACAAACGCCGGCGGGGTCGCTCAGTATCTTTTCCAAGGTGACGGTGCGCTTTCATGATCCAGTTCCCCTCCATCGCACAAGCAACTATGACGCGGCAGGTTGCAGGCTCGAAGCCATCCTGGGTTTCGAGTGGGGCGATCATGGCGCTCGACGCCAAAAGTGACCGTTATTGGCAGGCAGCTTCTATCGCCCGCAACGCCAATGGCGGCGTTCGCCGACAGGCAACGTCACTAGGCTTGGCGCAGAGGCAGAACGGCGATTGGGCATCTTTCAAGGGAGGCGAAATTCGTCTTACCGACAAAGGATTGTTCAATGAGGTCCAACGGCAAAACCGTCTCCTTTATAATCGCGACCTGACGAATGCGGCATGGATTAAGACCAACGTCACAGCGACGAAGGATCAGGCGGGATCGCTTCAAGGGGACGCGGCGGGTGCCTCTAAGATAGTCGCGACAGCGGACGCGGCGGTCATTTCGCAGGCGGTCACGTTTTCATCGTCCAGGGCAATCGCCTCGGCATACCTGAAACGCCTCGTCGGCGTCGGCACTGTCGAACTGTCCGTCGATGGCGTGACATGGACCCCCGTCACCATCACGACCGACTGGCAAAGGTTCGCTATCGCCGCAGTGACACAGGTCAATGCGACATTCGCCATCAGACTGGGAACATCGGGCGACGCCGTTGCTGTCGATTTTACACAGGTTGAAACGGGCTCTGCCGGGCCGGATGTTCCGTCTAGCGCGATGGAATGCACGTCCGCATCAGTCACGAGGCAAGCAGACAGACTGCGGTTTCGCGCCGCTGATTGGGCTCCCTCCGCTGGTTGCTGCGTCATTCAAGCCCGGGCCGTCCCTGGCGTCGACAAGTTTGGCGCTCTATCTTCGTCACCGGCTCGGCTCGTACAGTTTTCAGACGGGACCGGAACTCGGACGCTATTTGCGAGCGTCACAAGTACGCAAGTCACCGTTCAGCAAGCCAATTCGGGCGGCACGGTAAACATGCCGTACCCGTCCGACATGAGCGTCGTCCGGGTGGTATTTGCATGGAAGAACGGATCGCTTCGGGCGAGCATCAACGGGGCCGATCCGATAGCTGCGTCGGGCTTTCTCGAAAAGGCGTTCAGCCTCGTCACCCTCGGCCACGACTACAACAACAACGGAACGAACGCGCTTTGGGGATTTGTCGAGACTGTCGAGGTCTTCGTCGACGACCCGTCTGACGCGTTGCTGAAAGCGCGGAGTGTCGTCGTATGAAACTGAATGAACTTCCCAAGGCGAAAAAGCCGTCTGCCGATCAGGTCATCGTTGTTGACGACGGCGTGACGACAAGTCAGCTTCCCGTTGCTATGCCTGTAGCGCAGCCGTTCGGCGTGCTTCGGAGCGACTTCGTCGACCTAACCGCGCGCACGTCCGCTGGCAACATCACGTCCGAGAATGGCGTCCCTCTTGTTGGGCTCGATAGTTTCACGCCCGAACCTGTGAAAAAGAATGGGTTCAGCGTTGTCCAGCAGACATTGAACAACAACAAGTTTTACTCGGCCCTGACCTACGAGTTCAGGGCCGAACGCATGACCGAAAACCTGCGCGAACTAGGCAACGGCTGGATGCGCGATTTCGTCCTCAGTAAGCAAAAGACGACATCGAACTACGGCGCACTAATCCCGATGTACGGCGGCGGGTTTGAGAACATCGATCCTGACCCCGAACTATATGTCGAGGTTGCCGAAAACATCGCGCTCCTCGACTACTGGTACAACATGTATGACAGGATCGGACTTAACGTCGCCCTTTGCGCCCAGGCTACTGCGCCGATTTCGAATGGCGGGCATGTTAAGGCAAACGCTCTCTTCGGCGATATGATCGCCGCCTTTATCGCCCGGCATCCCTGCATAAAATGCGTCGAACTCCATAACGAGGCGAACCTTTCGACTTTTTGGTCGGGGACGACGCAAGAGTATGTTGACGTGTACCGCCCTATCGCGAAAAAGATTAGGGAGGCCCGCAGGGACATAAGGATCGCGTTTAGCGGCCCCTCGGTCATGTGGTGGCAACCGGCGATCGACTGGCTGACCGGCATCTTTGACGCGGGCGCACTCGACTTCTGTGATGCAATTTGTTGCCATCCGTATCGGGCAGCGAGTAGCACCGTTTGGCCGCCGGAAGCTGAGCCGTTCTTCAATAATCCGTCGCCGCAGCCGACCACGCATCCGAACTACACCGACGGTAACTCTTATGAAACTGCCGCGGCAGCGTACTATGCATGGATGTCTTCCTATAAGCCGAACATGCCGGTCTTTTACACCGAAATTGGATATTCGGCGGGGACGGGAGGCTCGCTCTGTGTCGGCACAGATGCGAAACAAGCAGCATGGCTCTCGCGGCTGATGCTTATGGACATGGACCTTTCTGTTCGCAACATCGTCCCGATCAAGGCCATTTCCTGGTATCAGTTTACAGACAGCGGGACGGGGTCAAGTCAAGAGCGCGCACTTGGCCTGATCCGGTACGACCACGACTACAAGAAGCCGTCATACTGGGCCTACAAGTCCATCTGCCAGTATTTCCACGATTGGACAGACCTGACGCCTCTCAACATCGCAGTGACCGCGTCAGCCTATAACAACGCGGTAAAAACTAAAGCGTGGCGCAAGGCTAGCAACGGGAAAACTACCCTTGCTTTTTGGCGCCTCGATCAGATCGCCGATCCGACCAACGACTTCACAGCAACGCTTTCGTTCAATCCGGGGTTCACCGTCTCATCGGTCAAGCAGTTCATGCCCGGTAAGGCGATGGGGGACGGCGCGGGTGTTAGCTTCGTTCAGGACGGCAGCGGCGTCGTAACTATCACCACGATCGTGTCTTGGCGGGCGCAGTGGTTTGAAATTGGCTAGCGAGGGAAACATATGACCTACATCGCAACATATCTATCCGCGCTCCTTGGTGAGGAGTTGGCGGAGGTCAAGGCGGCGATCTCGCTGATGTTCCCGAAGGTGAATGTCGCACCGACGCCGCCGACCCATTCTGACGACAGCGGGCAGGGGTACGCCGCTAACTCGAAATGGTTGAACCTGTCGACTGGCATAGAGTACATTTGCCGGGATGCGACCGTCGGCTCTGCTAGTTGGGTCCGCCAGGACAACGCCGACTTTTTCGGCTACGTCCCTGGCCGGTACTATCACGGCATGGTTGCCATCGTTCTCGCCGGGTCAACGCCGGGAGCAAACTCGATCCGCATGCACCCGTTGGTGATAAAGGAACGGGTGACGATTTCGGAACTCGGGTCGCGCGTGACGACGGCAGAAGTCGGAAAGAGTTTCCAACTTGCACTTTACGCCAGCGACCCTTCGACGAAGCTGCCGACAGGCAATGCGCTTGCTAGCACCGCAACCATGTCGGCAGGTGCGGTCGGGGTCATGACGGGCGCGGTTACGCCCGTCACCATCGAGCCCGGCTTGTATTGGACCGCACTGTGCGCGGATGTCACAACTGCAATATTCCAGTCGTTCGGCAGTAACTCGACGAACATCGCTGCATTTCTTGGCGGGGCCTCGACGCAAGTTGCATCGGGAGCAAGCTCCTCCATCGCGTACCTGTCGACGGCGGGGACGTTTGGAACATGGCCCGACCTGTCGGCGGCATCGTTCTCCTACGGGAATAGCTCCGCCTATGCGGCGATCTTCTTTAGGGTGGGGTAGGAATGGAAACGGACGATGATTTCCTCGCACACGCCGACATTGACGGGACTATCACCGTCACTGTCCTTTCCGACAGCAGCAAAACGCTGACGATTGTGGCCGGCACGCTCCCCGAGGATCGTGACGGCCTAATAAACTCGTTTATCGAGTGGTACGGGACGAACTGATACGCCTATCGGCGAGGCTGTTCAGATACAGCCTCGCCGGGGCTTCGACGTACCTGAAGCTAACGAGAGCAAGGATGACGCCGACCGGCAGCAACAGTAGCCGCATCGACATGTCGGAAGGCATCTTGAAAGGCTGCTGCCAAAGATAGAGCGAAAAGGATGCAAGTCCGATGGTGGTTAGCCAACGCATTTCAAGCGTGGTGCGAACAAACGCGGGGCCTGTTTTTAGCAGGGCTAGGCAGGTGGCGAGTAAGATCGTCCCTGCGGAGTATTTAATAACATCCGGCACGACTGAGAAGTTCAGCGCGAACGCCACGACACCAGACCCGAAGCAAATATTACCCGCGTTGCGACTGCTGGCCGCCCATACGCTTGCCGGGCCACGAACAGCCAGATAGGCAAGGGCGCCCAGGAGGATCGATGCTCCGCGGACATCAGATCGCCAATAAACCGCGTAGTAGTCCTGCCCCGCCCATGTCAGGGCAAAGCCATTGACGATAAAGGCCGAGGCTAAGGGCGCAATGATCGGAAGTGGGGGCCATCCCCTAGACCGGCTGATTAGCGCAATGCCGCCGAGAAGAACGTACATGTGCTCCTCGACACAAAGCGACCAAATGTGGTCAAGCGCCTCGGGGATATCGGAAAAAAGTGAATAGTAATTAATGGTCAGCGTCATCGCGGAGGCGAAGGACTTGGCGTCCACGCCGAGCGATGGGACGAGGAGTGTTGCCGCGAAAATTGTCGACAGGAAAACCGCTAGGGCAGGGATTACCCGCGACATGCGCCGCAGGTAAAACGTAGAGAGCGGAACTTCCTTTTCGAATAGAAGCCCCGCCATCAAGCGCCCACTTAGGACGAAAAATAGTTCGACACCGAAACGGCCGAGATTGATGGGCGATCCTGCGATGTAATGCGCAAAAAATACCCCAAGAATTGCAGTGCCGCGCCAGCCATCAAGGAAATGGATATGGCTGCCGGAAGAAAAATTGTTTGCCATAAAAGTAAGCCCCATTAGTTGCGTGCAATCTCTAACACCACAACGGGGCGATGCAATAGGTTAACAAGAGGCTAATTCGGACTTCTCGAAATTAGATTAACGCCGAAAACAACCCGCCGGACGAGCCTGCGGGTTTTCGTTTCAAGGAAAGGTAACGAAATGACTGCCGAAAATAACGCCCTTCCGGTTTGGAAGGAAATCAAGTTCCCGCTGCTCTTCCCGGTCGACGACCTGAAGGAACTGACCTTTCGCGAGCCGAACGGGGAAGTTCTAGAAATCATCGACGACCTCGGGATCGAGGAAGGCAAGGCGCCGACCATCCGCCAGACGATCGCCATCATCAGCGCCCTTTCGAGCGTCCCGATCGAAGTGATCCGCAAACTCAATCAGCGCGACATCGAGGGGGCTGCGAATGCAAGCGTCCCTTTGCTTGGGGGAGAAGCAGGGACGAACGGCAAGCCCTGATCGCTGGGCTTGCCCGGATCTGGCGAGGGGAAGGGGATCAGATCGTCGCGACGGTCGCGGCGATCCTGAACACGTCATTTCCTGAATGCCGTCGAACCCCGATCGGGCTTCTCTTGCGCATGTACGCGCAGTCAAAGCGGATCGCAAAACTAAGAAGGGGCTAATATGGCCGGAACGCTTACATCGCAGTTGGTCGTTCGCCTGATCGACCAAGTCACCGGCCCGGCTCGGACTGTCGGCCGCTCGCTGCTCGGGTTAAACCGAGCGGCGAACGGGGCGTCGGGAACTTTCGGCGCTCGCCTGGGCGCCGCCATCGAGCGCAACAATCGTGCCCTTGATCAGACGCGCGGCCGGATGATCGACGCCGTCGCCGGGTTCTATTCGCTGAAAGCTGCCATCGGCGGCCCGGTAAAAGCGGCGATGGAATTCGAAAGCGCGATGTCGGACGTTCGGAAGGTCGTCGACTTCCCGACCCCACAGGCGTTCAAGGATTTTCAGCAAGCTCTTGTTGACCTATCGAAACGCGTTCCGCTTTCGGTCAACGGCCTTGCCCAGATCGCGGCAGCCGCTGGTCAGGCCGGCATTGCCGGCGACGACCTCATCAAATTCACGGAAGCCGCCGCGAAGGTCGGCGTCGCCTTCGATATCAGCGCCGACGATGCCGGCGACGCGATGGCGAAACTTATGACCGGCCTCGGCCTGACGATCGATCAGGCGGTTTCGCTGACCGATGCAATGAACCATCTGTCGAACGCGCAGGCGTCGTCGGCGTCGGAAGTTCTCGACGTTGTCCGTCGCGTTGGCGCCCAGGCGAAGCAGTTCGGCTTTACCGCCGAGCAAGTCGCGGCGTTCGGCTCGGCGATGGTCGCGGCCGGTTCCGAAACCGACGTTGCGGCGACTTCCTTCCGCAACATGGGTCTTGCTCTAACAAAGGGCGACAGCGCGACGAAGCGGCAGCGTGAAGCCTATGAACGGCTCGGGCTAAGTTCGAAGAAAATCGCGAAGTCGATGCAGAAGGATGCAGTCGGGACGACGCTCAAAGTCATGGAGGCGATCGCAAAGCTTCCAAAGGACGAACAAGCGTCTGTTTCGTCAGATCTGTTCGGCAACGAAGCCCGCGCCCTGCCGATCCTTTTGACGAACCTGGGGCTTCTAAGGGAAAGCCTCGGCCTCGTTTCCGATCAAAGCAAATATTCGGGCTCGTCGTTCAGGGAATTCGAAACCCGGTCGAAGACATTCGCGAACGCTGTTCAGCTTTTCGACAACCGGATAACGGCTTTGAAGATCGCGATCGGGGCTGCGCTGATCCCGGCGCTGAACAATCTGATCGGCCGAATGACGCCGCTCGTCGAAGCCTTTACCGACTTTACGAACCGGAACCCCGAGTTAACGCGGAACGTCCTTGCCGCCGCCGCGGCGCTTGCCGCCTTCAAGGTAGCAACAACCGCCTTAACCTTCGTCGGACTTCTCGGTCGGGGCGGCGCGTTGTCGATGCTGTCGATCGGGTTCAATACCGTCGGCCGGGCGGCCATTGGGGCGGCACGCGCGGCAAGGTCTGCGGTTGCCCTGCAAACCGCCCTCGGTGCGATGTCGGGCGCGAAGCTGACCGGGTTGCAGACGGTCGGGACCGCGCTAAAGGGGATGACCCTTGCTGTCCCGGTCGTGTCTGCGATATCCGGCGCGCTTTCCGCCATAGGCGGCGCGCTGGCAGCGATTTCGGCCCCGGCATGGCTTGCCATAGGCGCCGCTGTCGCCGTCGTCGCAGGCGCCGGCCTAATGCTCTGGAAGTATTGGGATCGCGTTTCGTCGATCGTCGGCGGCGTCGCCAGGCGTATCGGCGAGGAACTGAAGCCCGCTCTCGATCTGATCAAGCCGGCCCTTGATTTTATCAGCCCGGCAATCTCGGCGATCGGCGACGCTTTCGGCACGGCCGGCGAGAAGCTGAAGCAGTTCGGATCATGGATCGCGTCGTTCTTCTCGAAGGAAGTCCTAACCGACGACCAAAAGGCCGGTTACGAAAAGGCCGGTTACGATTTTGCCGACGCGATGATCAATTCGATCAAGTCCGCCTTTCAGGGCCTGCTTGATTGGTTCAAGGGATTGCCGAGCCGGATCGTCGAAGCGATCGGTAATATCGACATTTCCGGGCTGATCAAATGGCCGAGCCTGCCTTCATGGCTAGGCGGCGGATCGTCGGCACCGGCAACGTTGCCGCCTGCAGCCAACAGCAACATTGGAGGATCATCTCCTTCGGGACACCGCGCGACCGGCGGCAACGTCTGGTCAGGCGGCTCGTTCCTCGTCGGCGAAAACGAAGCGGAAATCTTCTCGCCGAAGGGCGCAGGGACGATCACGCCGATTAGCCAGGCAGGCCGATCGGTGTCGGTCAAGTTCGGGGACATTCATATCCACGGACAAAGTAATCCTGAAAAGGCGGCCGACGAATTCCTTCGTCGCGTCGAGGACAAACTTGCGTCGCTGCTTCGCGGCTCGCACGTAGACAGCGGGGCGTTCGGCTGATGCTTTACTCTTTAGGATCGCTATCGATCGAGGTCGCCCCGTTCAACGTTCATGAAGTCACCGAAAGCGGCAGCCCCGATTACGCGGCGAAGCCGGTAGTAGGGGCGGAACAGCCGCTGGAATTTGTCGGCGAAGGCAGTAACGAAATGACGCTGTCGGGCCGCTTGTTCCCGATGTCGCTCGGCGGCCTCGATGAACTGGAATTGCTGACACAGATGCGGGTTAGCGGAAAACCTCAATACCTGATGCGGGGCGATGGAACGCCCCGCGGATGGTGGGTTATCACCAATGTCAACACGCGGTCGGCGTATCTCGGCCGCGTTGGCATTGGGAAGCAGATCGATGTTTCGATCAGTTTGATCCGCGCTCAAAAGCCGGCAGCGCAATCGTTCTTCTCTCTTGTCGCGGGCCTTCTCTGATGGAAACGACCGAAACCATTACTGTCGATCGGGAGGGAATGACGGCCTCCCTTCTCGTCTGGCGTCGTTTCCGGCGCCCGATGCCGGCGACCGTCGAGCGGGTTTATGAACTAAACCCGGGGCTCGCCGAAAGCGGCCCCTTCCTGCCGGTGGGGGCTGTTGTCGTTATGCCAATACCCGACACTGGCAAGTCGACGGCGGAAGCGACGCCCGTTCGGCTATGGGGGTGACAAGTCATGCAGGCAATATATTCCGTCGTCCTCGACGGGCAGGACATTACGGCGGCCCTTAATCCGATCCTGCTTGACTTATCCATATCAGACAGGGCCGGGACTTCCTCCGATAGCGCGTCTATTACCCTCGATGACAACGGCGGACAGATCGTCATGCCCGGCAAAGGTGCCCTTATGACCATCAAACTCGGTTGGAAGGGAGGTGCTATTGGCGTCGCCTTCATGGGAAAGGTCGATGGGGTCAAAGCAAAGGGCGGCAGGTCGGGTCGCACACTGGCGATTACCGCGAAGGGTATGGACACGAGGAGCAAAGCAAAAGAGCCGCAGCGGCGCCATTTCGACGACAAGACGGTCAAAAATGCTCTTGACGCTGCGGGGCAGTTCGCCGGCATTGCCGTGACCGTCGATCCTGCCTTCGCCTCGATCACGCGGCCTTATATCTCGCTCGACGACGAAAGTTTCGTGGCATTCGGGGAGCGGCTTGCACGTGAACTCGGCGCGACGTTCAAGATCGTCGGGAATAACGCTGTCCTCGCCAAGCGCAACGGCGGGACCAACGCCGTTGGGCAACCCTTATCGACAGTAACCGCGACATGGGGCGTCAATCTTCACGATTACGATGTCGAGCCCTTTGTCGGGCGAAAGTCGCATAAGCGGACCCGCACCCGTCATTACAACCGCAAAGCCGCGGAGTGGCAGGCCGAAGAAGCGGAAACCGGAACGGACGACACCGAAACGACGGCGCCGTCGATCTTCAGCGAGCCTGACGAGGATCGGGCGAAAGAGCAATCCTTTGCGGACGCGGCCGAATACGACAGGCGCAGCGGCGAAGGAAGCGTGACGATCGAGGGGAACCTGTCAGCTCAGCCCGAGGGCCTTTGCGTGTTGGAAGGATGTCGCCCGGGCATTGATGGGACGTACCGGATCGACGGGGTTGATCACTCGCTTTCCCGGGGCGGCGGATGGACGACATCCCTGCAGTTGAAACAGCCGAAAGGCGATGCCGGCAAGGACGCTCGGTAAAACTCTAGAAAGGCAATCCGATGACTTTAGGATTTGGCGCTGGCGTTCAGCGCCTCGGCAGCTTCGGCGTGTCTACGCTCGCTGCCCTGAATTCTCTCCCCGCCCCTGGCTTCGCACAGCGCCCGACTGGCTTCGCTTTCGCGGACCCGGACCCGGCGAAGAACGGTATCTACACTTGGACGGGCTACATTTGGCAGCATGAGCGTGGGCTAGGCGATCAGGTCGCTACACTCACGGTAACTGGCGGGACCGGAAACGCGATCCTCGCATCGCCGCAGCCTGGTATTGACCTGACGAACGTCGTCGCGGCGATCCTTGTGCCAAGCGCAACGAACACAGCCGCCGTTACGATCAACGGTACGTCTGTGAACGACAGCGAAGGAAATCCGCTGATCGCCGGGGCCTTCGCCGCAGGTAAATCTTATTTTCTTTGGGTTCGTCCTACGGAATACCGCGCCGTCTTTAACGAATTCGGCTCTATCGGCGACATTGCCGGTCTTCAGGATGCGTTAAATTCGAAGCTCGACGACAACCAGCTTGACACTGACCTTGCGCTGACGGCCGATAGCCATGGCAAGATTGCCAGCCAAAAGGCGGTGAAGTCGTATGTCGATGCGGCGATATCAGCGATTAAAGGCGGCGTTTCGACGGCGTTTGATACGCTTCTAGAAGTGTCCAACGCCATCGCGACGAAGTTCGACAAGGTGGGCGGAACGCTGACGTGAAACTTGATCCTTCAGCTAGTCAGCCCAACTCTTCGGCTCAATCACACTGGTGTGAACGATTGGGGCATCCTCAATCACACTGACGGAAAGTTGTACGTTCAAAAGCTGAGCGGAACCCCTGTCAATGCCTTGGCTATCGGCGTCGACGGTTCGATCTCGACAGCGCAGCTAGGCGACTTGAATACCCGCATCGAGGCCCGCTCCCAGGCATGGGCGAATGACCGCATCGCCAATCTACAATATCGAAAGGTGTCGCTCGGCTACAATGGCACAAGCGGCGGCTACAGCAACATAGGTGGGACCGTCGTCGTTGGATACGCCCGCGATGCTGGCGTGAGCGGGCAGGTGAACGGCCTCTATTACATGTACTTGCAGGTTTTCGACCCCGTGCGCGGTTGGGTAGGGTTTAGCGGTTAAGGAACGAGATATGGAAATCGTGAACTTCGGACTATTCACCCCACGCACGGAAGCGGGGATCGTTCTGTTTGCCAATGAGGACGGTGAAGACTGGTATGCGCTGCGTGATGGCCTGACGAATTGGGATAAGTCGAACGGGGCTTTCATCAATGCCGTCTATGGCGCATGGGCGATGGTAGACCCCTCGACGATGCGCGTCACCAATGTCGAATACGATCCGTCCCGGCTGATGCCGGGAAATCGTATCGTGCTTGGCATCGACGCGAGCGTAAAGAAGGTCAAAGAGGGGATGCTGTATTCTAACGGCGCTCTTCTGGATACGCCGGCGCCGCCTACTGTGTACGACGTGGTCACGGAGCGAACCCGTCGCTTAGCTCTTGGCTTCAATTACAACTTCAGCGACGCGCGCGGAACTCATCGGATAGCGACGACCGACGCAGACATGCAGAATTGGGATGAAGTTTCTAAACTTGCCGCCGCGCTACTTGCCGTCGGGAAGCCTGGCCAGAAGATAAGCATCAAGACCGAAACGGGCTCTTGTGAGGTAACTGCTCTCGAATGGCAATCGATCCTGATCGCAGCGGGGGCATTCAGGCAACCCCTATTTGCTGCGTCGTTCCGCCTTCAGGCGGCGAAGCCAATCCCTGGCGACTACGCCACCAATGACAATTATTGGGGCTGACGACAAAACCAGAACCCCCGATCCAAGGCCCGCCCTAACCGGCGGGCCTTTTTTCTTTTGATTGGAGAAAGTCAATGAACCGCAGCGCGTTTTTCGCCGCCGTCCGATCCTCGCTGTTTCGCGGGTCGCTGACGCAGTCGCAGGTCGACGGGATGTCCGCGATCCTGACCGAATTCGAACGCCGTCGCCTGCCTGTCGACCATACGGCCTACATGCTCGCGACTGCCTACCACGAAACGGCGATGCATATGCAGCCGGTCATCGAAACCCGCCTTCCGAACGAGGCCGAAAACCCGTCGGTCGATACGGCGATCGCCAGGCTCGAAAACTCATGGGCGCGCGGTCGCATGCCGTGGGTAAAGTCGCCCTACTGGCGAAAGGATGCGCAGGGCCGCAGCTACCTCGGGCGAGGGCTGCCGCAGCTAACGCACAAGGTCAATTACGACCGGGTCGGCAAGATGATCGACGTTGACCTCCTCAGCGATCCCGACGCCGCCCTGCGGACGGACATCGCCGTTCAGATCATGATCATGGGAATGACGCTCGGCCTCTTCACTGGCCGAAAGTTGGGCGATTTCCTCGACGGCGCCGACGAGGCGGATGCGGAAGACTACCGCGAATTTCGAAACGCCCGCGTGATCATCAACGGCACCGACAAGGCCGACGTTATAGCGGGCGTTGCGGTCAAGTTCGAAAAAGCACTCAGGCCGGCGAGGCTTTGACGATGGCAGCGATTTCGAAAAGGCTTCGAAGCGTTGCCGGCGGCGGCATCATGTTTTGGTGTCCGGGTTGCGATGGCGCGCATATCGTCATGACCGGCGAAGGCCCGGGGCCTCGATGGGAATACAACGGCAACCCGGACGCCCCGACCTTCATTCCGTCCGTTCTCGTTACCTATGACGGGGCAGACGCCGGCATCGACGGCGCCCCGCCTGCAGTCTGTCATTCGCATGTGACCGACGGGCGAATTCAATTCCTCGGCGATTGCAAACATGCACTCGCCGGGCAGACGGTCGAACTGCCTGACTTCGAAAGGGGCTGCGATGACGATGATCCGAACTAAGCGCCCGACCGAAGCCAAGCCTTCGGGCGAGCCGGGCTGGAAGTGGCGGAAAGCGATGATCTTCCCGCTAATCGGCTTCGCTTGCTGGCGGCTGGCGGTCATGGAAAACGCCCCCGATACGATGGTCAATCAAACGATAGCCTGGGGTTGGGTCATCATGATCATTTGCTTATCCTTATTCTTTACCGGCTTTGCGACCGCGCAGGACATAGCGGCGATCATCGCAACGCGGACGGGCCTGCCCTATGCGCCGCAGCCGGCCGCCATCGACGGCGATCCTGCGCCGCCGCCATCAAGCCCGCCGCCGGGTTATGCGTCATGACCGCGGCGGTTGTCCTGAAAGCGATCGCCGGTATCGTCAAGTTCTTCGGCCCCGTCGTCGTCGTCGCGGCGATCATCATCGCATTTTATGAAGGCGTTCCCGGCCTGCGGGACATCCCGGGGATTTCATACGTCCCTGTCGTTCGGGACTTCGTCGTCGGGAGGGTTCAGACGCAGCGCGCGCTTGCGTCCGAAGCCGCGGTCGAAGGCTACGTTTCCCGAACTGAATTTAAAGCCGCCCAGGCGGAAGCCGATCGCCTGCAGAAGCAGGCGGACGATAACGCGCGGTTCGCCGCGGACGCTCACAAACAGACCGCCATCGCTCGCCTTGAACGCGACCGGGCATTGTCAAAAACGGAGAAAGACAGTGCGGAAGAGACTGACCCCAATATTAGCCGTTGGCGGCAGCCTGATCTTGACCGCTTGTCAGACCGGCGGGCAGGTCGCGCGCATTGATGCCGCGGCGAAGAAGATCGGCGAGGAGCGGGCGGCCTACAACCCGCCCGACTATCCCGAGTATTGCCGGGAGCCGATGGGCAAGGTCGTCCCCCAACTGAACGAGCCGGTATGGGGGCCGCAGGAACGTTGGGAAATCCTTCAAGAGAATGAGAACAAGCGCATCGAGTGGTGCGCGAGCCATGTCGATCAATGGGCGGCGGCAGCGAGGGGCGGCAAGTGACGGAAAATCCTGAACGTGCGATCGGGAAACTTGAAGGGCAGATGACGGCGCTTGTCGCTGCATTCGAAACGCTCGCGGAGAAAAGCGACCTTGGGCGGTCGCGCATATACAGCGAGCTTGAACATATCAGGGCGGACAACGCCGAAAGCCGCCGCGATGTGTCGGGCCTTAAACGCCAGCTTGACGAGTACGCGCTAACGATTGCCGATGTGAAGAAGTGGCGGGAACGCTTCATCGGTATGCAGATATTGATCGTCTTCGTCACGGGCTCGGTTGTCGGGACCGTGGTCGCGTTCTGGAAATGGATCATGGTCAAAGTCGGTTAGCAGCATTGCGTTCCCCGCCTCTTTCGGCGAAGCGGGTTGCAGCGCATAGGGGCCGGGTTGTTCCTTGGCCCGGCCCCTTTTCAATTTCCCCAGGCTGACCGGATCAGCCCACTTAGGCCCCTGCGTTCGCTTCGGCGGCGCAGGGGCCTTTTTTTATTTTTTGTTTTCGCTAACGTCCCGGCGAGCCGGGGAGAGAACCAATGCTTAAAATTGTTGCCGCTTTTGCGCTGTCGTTGACTGCTAGCGTCGCCTTCGCGTCCGACGCGGCGACGAGGGCGAAGGATGCCCTCGAATTGTTCTACATCGCGAACAAGGCTTACAGCCCTGTCGCCTGCAGGACCGCCGAGCAGAACGATCACGACTTCATCCTTTGCAATCAACCTTTGATGGATCGGGGCGTCGGCGCACTATGGGCGACAACCGATGACGCGAAGTTGATCCCGGTCAACGGAAAGGCCCGATCGCAGTTCAAGCGGTTCGGGCCGGCAATCAATGGGGTCGACGGGAAGGCCGTCGATGTCGTGACCTGGCAGGAAGTCTTTCCGGGGCAGAACCCCGACATCGCTTCGGCGCTTACGCTTTTCCAATAAGCTTGACCGGCGGCGAGGGGCGGGGAAGGCGCTTATTCAGCGTTACCGCATAGTTTCCGCGTCGCGAGGCGACGGAAATGCAAGCGATTGTAACGGCTTGGCTTTGGCTATTCTGATTGAAACGCCCCTCCGCTACCACTCATGTTATTGAAAAATATTGCATAATTGGAAGATGCCAAATTCTGGGTGGCTCGAACTTTGCCCAAATTTCGTTGTTGTACCGCCTTGGTACCGACTCGCAGCTTTTCG
>Ga0123342_1006756_pt1 | contig 15689 bp, 7 predicted proteins | sample Turbeawhitnodule_FD_89960 | JGI IMG/M metagenome (GOLD analysis project Ga0123342, IMG submission 89960) | Root nodule microbial communities of legume samples collected from Mexico - Turtle bean Mexico white nodule | ecosystem: Host-associated > Plants > Roots > Nodule | place: Mexico: Nepantla... | reverse complement strand
TGTGCATCATTGTCGTCTTAGAAATGTAGTGGTGATCTCTGAGCGTGAGTAGAAAATAGGGTTTGGGTTGTGTAAAGGGTTGGGATACCCCTCTTGTATCCCCTTAATTTAAATTAATTCTTTACTGATAAAAAAAAATGGTAAAGTGAGTGGTATGTTCTTCTCTATGCTATGTATTAAAATTGGTTCACTCTTGAAGTGGGTTATATTTATTTATTTTTTTTTGTTAATAAAAAAACAATATCTCTTTTCTAAATTGCATATGAACAATAACCATAGAAGAAATAGATTAAATTCATTCATACCAGAGTTTAGTTTTCCGAAATTATACTCTTTTCTCACCTTCGGCATTAACCTGGCAATTCGTTCCATGACTTTTCTTCGCCTTGCCTGCATGATATATACATGAACAAACGATATTAAGTTACGTTCTGATCCTTCTTAAACCACTGTTACTTTTATAAACTTAATCAAATCCTTTGTTAACCTCCCAATTCAGTACGAGTTGGTTAAACTTTCGAAGTTCATTTCTTTCTTCATTTTTCAACTTTTGCTAGTTTTTGAGTTCCTAATAAGAGTTGGCATGTGAATGAATGTAAGAATAAAGTGTAATTATAAATAGGTTACATAGTTTATAACAGGGTTGCTTGAGTGCTGGATCATTTGTTGATTCTGGTGGTTCCTGGCCAAATATCATCTCACAACTCATGTCATCAAAATCTGTAAATCAAAAGATACAAGTAACAAACAAAACACTATTATGAGTATGAATATACCCATTTAAGTTTATCAATCATATTTAGTCAAACACTTGTAGGAATCTTGCTTATTTGCTTATACCGAATTGACTGATGCATAATGCAGATTCTGTTCTAATAATGTATATTAACTGAACTCATTTTTTGTGGTGGGTTCATGACAAATATGATGGCATGTCTAGAGTTCTACGTACAAAAAAGTATGTTGTAGATCCATTTTAAAATAAAATGATACTCTAGTTACAATTTTGTATTTGTGTCAAAAACTATATTCTAATTCTTGATTACATAAACGACATGAGAATCAAAACTTGCCACATATTTTTTCTAGAAAATCAACTATTTTTAGTGTCATGGTTAGGTGCCAATTTCCTAATGAAAAACATGCAATAAATGGGACCCTCTTGTTGAATTGATGAGCGTTTTCCACTTAGTTTTAGATTTTGGGTTAAATGCGCAACATTTTGCCCACTAGTGGAACTTTTTCAATTTTCACTTCTTAGCGGAACTCCTTAGAACCAACAAATAATTTCATGGCATAAGAAACATAACATTTTAAACGTGTTTTCAATTCCTATAAATGTAATCAAATTTTCTTTTATTTATTAATTTTCCTTTTATTTATTTTCTTATTATTTTATCTCTCTCTATTTTTTTAAGGAAAATAAAGACTTGAATAACATTTTAGTCCCTAATAAATTTGTAAATTTTGAATATAATATGTAGAAAATTAAAATTCTTTATTTGATCAGCAATAAAATATCCTTACAAGAAAAAAAATATTTTAATGAAATTTGTTTTTACATTATGCAAGGTTAAAATATCTATTAAGTCATTTGTTTAGGGTTATAGTTTTTCCTGTAAACTATCATCGGAAAACATGTTCTCTGGGTTTAAACCTCAGAAAAAGTATTTCAGAACTCTTTTTAAATATGAGTTTAAAAACCTCTGTAAAATATCATGGATTTTAAAACCTCCATTAAATACCATTTGTTTCAAAACATCCGTAAAATATCATGAGTGTAAGAACCTTTATAAAATACTAAGTTTCAAATTTTTCATAAAATGACTTGTCGTTTTGAAATAACTTTCAACCATATTCAATCCAAATTCAATTACATCATTTGGACTGAAAATTTAAATATATAAATTTGAATTTGAGATAAAACCTTAAAAATAAGCTTAAAAAATATAAATTTAAATAATTATGAATTATATTTTAAATTTTTGATTTTTTTTCATTTACCATATTAGTTTGTAACATTGTACTCTACAATTACCATACTTATAACTCGTAAAAATAGTTATTAAGATACTTACTAGGGACCATGTTGACGGGCATACCGAGAGAACCCTTAACGAATGATTGAGTTGGTAGTTTGCAAAGATTGATACACATTCCTACACAATTTGCCTCCTCTAAAAATCTGCACATATATTCACTCTTATGTTATAAAACTTCAAGATTTACTCTTAAATAAAACAAAATTCAAGTTCTTTCTTATTAAGACACTTTTTATTTATTATCATTAAATAATTTTTTGTTTAATTGTAATAATATATAACATGAATAAAATTAATAAAATATACAAAAACATTAAAAACTTGTTACGAATTGAGAACTATAATATTAAAAGACTTATAAAATTAGACGCTTTAAAATGTTTTATGTTGGTATTGAAGAGAGTTATTCGCAAAAGATAAACAGTTTAAAATAGAGAGTAGAAGCTAAACTAACCTGCATTTTTTGATGTGGACTACATTTTTTTCTCTTCTCCCCTCGTCAATGTCTGATTCCCTCACCTTCACATCACATGGTGAAACTAATGGATTTAGTCTTTCAGATTCATCAACATAGCATACATTATAATACAAAATAAAAAGATATGCTAAATTCAAGAAAATAATTAAATTAAATTAAATTTTAAAAATAAAAAACAATTAATTACTATATTAATTTAGATATTCTTTTATAAATTATAAAATTATTGGTATCTAAAGTAGTTTCTATTATTAATAAAATTTTATAAACTAATAAAGCATAACCTCTCCTCTTTCTCTTTTTCATTTTATATGTCTTCTCTCTAATTTTTCTCCCTCCAAATCTCACACTACAAGAAAATCATGAAATATAAACCAATTTTTAGAGACCAAAATAATTAGTTACAATAGTAACTAAATTAAAGATCATTTTAGAAACTAACAAAAAATTTGGTTTCTAAATTAGTTTCTATTATTGTTAAATAGTTTCTAAATTGGTATTTAATTAGCAACTAATTTAGAAACTATTTAGCAATAATATAAACTAATTTAGAAACCAATTTTTTTTTTAGTTTCTAAAATATTCTCTAATTTAGTTACTATTGCAACTAATTATTTTGATCTCTAAAACTTGGTTTCTATTTCATGATTTTCTTGTAGTATCATTTATTTTAGAATCTAATTACACCTCACACTAGCTGAAGAACTAGGGATCATTCCTACCCGATCAAATTTTCAAACACTTCCTATGTGCTCTAAATATTCCTTATTCTTTATTTTTGCCTATAATTTTGTCATCAATTTTGACGGTGTTAGTTGAGAAAAGTGATCATCTCAACGTGTTTATCATATACTAAAATTTTGTTATGTTTAGATAATTTGCTTTAGATCCAGGTTTTTGTGTAACATTACTCATTTAATTTAGGAGGTTGCTTTCAAGAGAGGCACTTCAGGTAAGGAAAACTAGATTTTACTTTTCAATAATACCCTATGCTAGAGGATCTAGATGTGAAGGTAATGTGGTCACAAGTTCCAAATTTCTTTTTGAAGGGTTAGCTTTGTTAAGTGAAATATACGTAATCTTAATAAAAATAGTTTGAAGTTTTAAACAATTTGAATGTGGTTAAGTATTTAGTTCAATTATAAAGGGTATTTTCAAAGCTTAAGTCTTGAATTTAATTGTTAAATTTGATTTCAATGAGATATAATTGTATATACAAATCAAGAAATTACAAATTTAGGCTAATTTTAACTTTTGTAGTGCTTTCTACCCCCAATTGTGCTCAAGCATCAATTTTGTGTGCTCAATGCCAACCATTTGAGTTCAAGCAGATTGAGGTGCAATTTTTGGGGTGTCATCGACCTCAAATTTGCTTAGCACAAACTTTCTACACTCAAGTGCCATCTCTATACACTCATCCTTAGCCCTCAAAGCTCAAGCAGATTGAGATGCGGTTTCTGCACTCAAGCGCCAGCTCTATGCACTTAGTGCCAACTCCCTAGGCTCAAGCGAATTAAGGTGCAATTTGTTGGGTGTCCTCAACCTTAAATCTACTAAGCACCAACTTTCTACACTCAAACCCCAACTCTATGCAGTCAGCGCCAACCCCTTGGACTCAAGCGAATTGAGGTGTAGTTTTGAGGATGCTATCAACCTCAAATCTACTTAGCACCAGCTTTCTGCACTTAAGTGCCAGCTTTGCGTGCTTAGTTCCAACCCTTTGGGCTCTCGTTGATTTAGGTGCAGTTTTAAGGGTACTTTGTGCCTCAAATATGCTTGACACCAACTTTTTGCGCTCAAGCGCTAGCTTTCTACGCTTAACGTGGTATCCTGCGCTTAGCACATCTTCTTAAGCGCAAGCTCTAACTCCTTGCGCTTAACGCTAGATCCTTGAGCTTAAGCCATTTTTTCAACATTATTTATTTTCACACAGTTTCTTTTTTATTCTTTTCTATTGGTCTTGGTATTTAATTAAATCTTTTGGAAATTTATCATTTTGTAAATTGTAAAGCATTATAACTTTCTAAGACCACTAGTTGATTAAGTTCATGCAACTTATGTATTTAAAACGAGTAAATCCAACGCTTATCAAAATGTAAAGTAAACACTAGTGTGTATGTTAAATTGATTTGTGAAATGTTTAAATGGTATGTTTATGAAAATGAGGTCATACATTTGGGATAATGTATAGACTATTGTTTGATTTGTATATTAAGTATTGACACCTATGTTTTAAGAAAGATCATCTAACTTTGTAGATAGTCTAGGTCACGTAAATTAAGAGGGAGATCATTATACAATGTAACCCGCTGTAGACACATGATATTGGATGTCTTGAACTTACCCTGGTCATTTCACTTAGATTCACTTGAAAATCTAAGTTTGGATATTGAATCAAATGTTAATCTTTGATAGATCATACTTAATGCAAGCCTTATAGAAGACGTCAGTTGATATTCTATTTTTTTAATATCTTTGATGTAAAGATTCATGTGTGATCTATATGATTATTGTATACTGATATTGGAATAAGATTGAATTTTTGTGCTTGATACATTGGTTTTGTATACCTATCTTTGTATATGAATTTTAAATATAATTATTTATTTTAACTTCTACTTTCGTATGTTATAACTTTATTTCATAAGCTTATCCTTACTTTGTTTTCTACTTTGTGAATTGTAATGATTGTACTATGTATACAAACATATACATGTGCAGTTACATGGACATCTAGAAGTCTATAGTAATTTTATTTGACTTAGTCTTATAAATATTTTTTATTTATATAAATTTTAAGTGAGTACCATAAACATATTTTGAAATACCATATGTCTTGTATAGACATTTTTGTTGGATTTAAAACATATTAGATAGTGCATGTTGGGGTGTTACAAATTATATATACATATATATATAAATTTTTATCTAAACTTAATTTTATTAAAATTTTGTATAGAAAGTAATTGTCTGATAAAGTATATAGATATTATATATATTTTTTTTATAAACCTTAAAAAGAAAATATTTCAATAGAAATCTATATAATTATATAAGATTTATATATTTTTAAAATATATTAAAATTATATATAATACGATTTTATTATGAAACACTACAAGAAAATCATTAAATAACAACAAAATTTAGAGATAAAAAATAGTTAGTCACTATATTGATTAAATTAGATATTATTTTAAAGACTAAAAAATTATTTGTAACTAAAGTGATTTATATTATTAATAAAAATTTATAAAATAGATTTTAAATTGGTTTCTAAATTAAATACTTAGGTTTTAACTACTAATATTTTATATTTTAAATTAGTTTTTAAAAGACTAATAAAAATTAATATAGAATGTAATGTAGTAAGTAGCTATGTAGCTAATGGTTAAATATCAATTTAGAAACTATTTTATAATTTTTTATTAAAAATAGAAACTATTTTAGATACTAATAATTTTTTTTTAATTTATAAAATGGTCTCTAATTTAGTTTAGTTAAATAATAACTAATTATTTTAATTTTTAAAATTAATTTTTATTTAATAATTTTTTAATAGTAAAACTAATACTTAGTCGGAAATTAAACACTTTTTTGTCATGGTTATTCTCCAAAATGTGTTGTTCCAAAATGTGTTGTTGTATATTTAATAAATTTAATGGAATTTTGTTAAGCTATGTATAGCATGTAGCAAATGTTTATCATTAAAGTATATACATACAAGTGTTGGGTTGCTTACCTCAGATGGCCCTACTAACCATGCAAAGAACAAAGTGGTGAAGATGGCGAACAACGTCCTCGTGAATTTAGACTCTGGTAACACTTTCTTTATCTGCGTTCCTCATGCATGACAACATTTACTCACTACTCATAATTCTTTATTGTATATAGCCATTCCAAATAAAAATTAACTTAAAATCTGATGAGATAGGAACTGGTTGAAAAACATGTTAAAAGTTTCAATTAGCTAAATAGTTCTCAATTTAATCAAATAAAAATAGTTGGCTAAATAGTTAATAGCATCAGTGGACACACATCATGCGACCCTAAATAGTGTATTGTGGAAATGGGATGAAGGAGAAGTGAACTCAAGTATGGTCTTTCTTATAGAATGTACGCTGTTTCATTATTCGTCACTTCCATCATTTCAAGCAACTGCAAGTGGAAGAGGCAGAGTGAAAGACACCAATTATGGGAGAAGGAAAAATCTAGATTATTAATGTGGACTTTTACCCAATTCAACCGTTTAGGTCTCCACACAGTATTTATGGATGATTCGACAACGAGTAATTTAATAAGACAAATAAATTCTCGTTAGTATAAATTTTAAGAGATTATGATACTATGTTAAAAAATAATTTTTATATTTAATTCAATTTTATATAACTACCTTATAAATATCTACTTATATATTATGAAATGTATTTAGTTTTAGTTAAACCGAAATCTACTCTAGATCTCAGATCTCAACAAATCAATTCATGTCCCTTTGTTGTAAAGTAAAGAAATAGGTAAAAAAACAAAAGGTGAAAACTAAAACAAGATGAAAGATTTTCAAAAAAAAGTAGGAGGAAAAGTTAAAATGAATATTTTCATCCCTTCTATTTTCATCTTTCCATTTCTATTTCTTAAAGAAGGGATAAAGAATTCACCAATAAAAGCATTGGCTTGGGGAAGGCTCTATCAAGTGATTTAGTGACAACTTGATGCTGTTGAATAGGACTAAAATTCTGTGAAGCCATGGTAGCTGCCTCTACTAGGCTCTCATACCCACTCTTACTGTTTCTGAGTCCTGCATATACATACACAGAATCAAGAAGAGGAAGAAGAAGAAGAAAAATGAAAAATATTACAAACTCTTTGAAGGGTGTATGAATTGATCAACAGGGAAGGAAACCCCTGAACCTGTTGCCTCTTGAAGGCATTTTGAGATGTGGTTTATGGCTATGTGACCAAAGAAGGTATCTTTGTACACTTTAGTTTTACTTGTTTCTCCTGAAATCTCATCAGCTGACCTTGGAAGCACTGCAACCACACAATGGTATTTTGGTTTCCAATGAGCTGAAGTTAGGGTTGGACTCCTGCACAGTGCAACCAATTTTGCATCCATTATTTTAATTTGTGAGTGAGAGAGAGGCTGAGAATGGAGAGATGAGAAGGGCTTATATAAAGAAATAAAATGGAAATAAATAGTGCATGAAGAGCATCTTCACATAAAGATTATGGTCCTGATTAGGGGATAGTGGTATCGTGTTTCTTTCATACTTAAGGTTTACATACTTAACGTTTACACGTAGTTAGTGAAATAGTTACTTGATTTATAACATATTGTTTATTTAATCTATACCTATATATAAAAAGAATTTTTTTCTTTAATACTCTTAATTTTTTATTTATTTTATCTTTATATTAATATTTAATTTGATTACTGTATTATGGACATAGTGTCTTTTTTTTATTTTTTTAAAATATATTAAAACAGAACGTAGAACATATTTGAAAGTAGTGCAGTTACTTTTTAATTTAATTTTCTGAAATATATCTTCATTTATTTAAATTTTACAGTGGGTTACTGCTTTTCAATTTGAATTTTTAGGATTTTATCACTGCTTTTTCCTTCTTCCCTCTTTCTCATTTTATCTCTCTTCTTCCTCAAATTTTTTGAAACCCAATAACATGACTCTCATGCTCTCTATGTGTCTCTCATGCTCTCTGTGTCTCTCGAATTACATCTTATAATACTATTATATTATGTAGCACAAACACTGATACGACACAAACACGAAAATATGTATAATTTCTAAAATGTAGGACACGGGGACACGAATCTATATATTATATAATTATGAATTATAGAAATTAACAGATTATAAAGATTTATGTGCACAAGTATGTTTTAGCTTTTTTGTAGTGGAAAGATGTTTCTCATGGTTGGTTCGAAATGATTTGTTCCTTATTTTTATAATCATAAAAATTTATACAATAAATTTAAGTTTTTATAAAATTAATGTATTTCTCTTTTTGGAAATTGTGTTAGAACAGTGTTAGAATTTTCAGAAATTCAATAAATATTTTTTGAATTGAATATTTCACAGATTCATGATTTAGAATTTAAGATTTAGGATTTAGGGTTTAAGAAATTTTGTGTCCATATAGAACCTTAACAAAGGATTTTTTTTTCCTTTTGTAATTTTTTAATAAACAATAAACACGATTTAACACACAACTATACATATTGTGGTAAACTTCAAAACTCTAATATGAAAGACATCATACATTTTATATGATTAATATGTGAAATTTGATTATTCATTTACTTAAAAGATGAATTTATTCGATTAAATTTATGAATTATGAATATATGGTAATACAAATATTATAGTTTATGAGTTCTTAAGAACTTAATTACAATATGTTATCCAAATTATTTAGGATTCATGATATTGAAATTTACAGAATTAATAAGAATATAAAAATATACAAATGTGTATTGTGGAGAAGAGTACATGCTCCTGTTTATATTGAAATTTAGAGAATTAATAAAAGTATAAAAATATACAAATCTGTGGAGAATAGGAGATTCTCTTATTTATGGAGGACCTATGCTTGATCAAAACGGTCATACAATTTTCACTTACACAAAAGAAGAGTAACTTGATATGATATAAGGATTAACACGATGATATACATGTAACATCAAGCCACAATTATCATATTTAAGTGCAGAAATCATCCTTAAAAGAGTTTTATTTCCTTTGTTTTTATTCTCTTTAAATTCTCACAGGTGATTTTACTAACAATTTCTATAGATTGTTTACATGTTCTCTTAACTTTGAAGGGAATATATTCTTAAATAACTCAATGTTTTCGGTATTTACTATTATATTATGGTCAATTACATCATTTTTAAAACAAGAAATTTATAGGTAATATTATGTTTCACATAATCTAAAAGCATGCAATTAGAAGTTTAGGAACTTATTTTTGTTTTTCTTATGATTAGGTAACCTTACTTTAGTGAGTTTTAGTGAGGCACCCTCACGTTTAGGTATTTAATATCACATAGATAACATTTCCACGATTTATAGGATGTTGTATCAATTTTTTTTATAGGATATCTTATTTTGTGAAATTTGTAAAAAGGGTTCTCTCTAAAGATTATTAGGAGAACTATAATTAATAAGCATGAAACATAATTTTTTTAGAAGTCGTGTTCTTTTTTTCTCCAACTACTCCATTAGATTCAAGTCAATATGGTGAGATTACTTCATGAATAATGCATTTTTTTACAAAATAGTCATTGAAAAAACATATTCATCACAATATAATTCTTTTAATTTTTCTATTTAATTTATTATCTAGATTTCATTTTGTAAGTCAAAAACATCTCATATGTTTAATATTTATGTTTGACTAAGTACAATTTAGTGTATCTAGAATATTTATTATAAAAGTTACAAAGTAATTTTTACTACCTTTCAAATTAGCAAGATCAATATAAATTAAATAAAGGGGTTCAATTTGACGTTTCACATAATGACACGTATTCTTAGTTAATTTAAATTTTACACATATATCATATTTTCTACTTTGTTTGTCATGCATGTTGATTAATCATAACCATTTCTATTTAATAACATATGATGGATTCACATACTCCAATCTAGCATGACACACATCATAAGATGACTGTCATCCTGATTCTATGACTGTATTGAGGTGCACGATGACCTAACTTTTCATAAACAAAATGAGTCCTCTTCTTTTTTATGGTGAGTTTATATATTCAATTAATTTTTCTTCTTGTGATCAGATTTTTAATTTTACCTCTTTTAAGTTGGTTTGCCTTCTACCTTCAGTGTCTTAGTAAATAATGTCTTGACCCTGTACCAATACACTCCTTTCAACTAGTGGCTTCAATAATCATATGAGTGATATAATTTAATAGGAAATTTGTTTGTGATTGTTCTTCATTTATTGGTGGTAATTGATCCAAGATTGAACAAGTTTTCCTATCATTAATTCTGAAAGGAATTCATCATGTAGGAAAATATTTTCTACTTTAATGCCTTTAAGTATTTTGTAAAATTCATCAGTTTGAATTTTGACTTCTTTATCTTCAGTTCTATCCCAGTGATAATATTTTTCTATAACAAACTCTTGTTTAACCACATTCTTTGGTAGTATATTTGAGAATAAGAGAATCACAAATAGTTTTAGCTTTTTTTAGGAAGAGTACACATAAAAAAATATCATTAGATAATGCGCTAAACAGAGTGTGACGATATACCTTATTTGCATGTGATCAACTTCTAATGTGCTTTGTGGATGTATATTAACACAAGATTTGGATGTTCTAGTAGCAAAATCAACTTTATATATATTTAATATAATATAAGCATGTATTGCCATCAGAAGTTCTAACAGGATAATACTTCACTTTTTTGAAACGTGTGAGAATGTTTCACAAAAATGGTTTGTGTTGCAAGAGAATGTTTGGCTTCTCGGGTGTAAAGTTGGTGTTGACTTCTAAGGTAGAGTTGGTTTCAATGAGCATGTCATTTTCCATGTGTCCTTAATATTATAGCAAAATATGGCTAAAAACACGAACATCATATATTCATAAAGTGTGGTTAAGCACCAACCTTAAAGACTTATTTGTGGCATGTTGCGCAAGTCTCATAAAATATAACAGGAACCTCTCGTGTGGTACATTGTGGTTTACATAACTAGTAAGTATGATAACTCAAAGTAAGAGAAGAAAAATAGACAATGGTGTGTTGTGAAAGAGAGAAAAGACCGCTACTTATAAGGGACTCATATGCGACCAATTCAATCACACAATTCCCACTAATATGAAAAAGAGGAGTAACATTACATAATACATGGAATTACATTACAATGTACAAGGTAAAGTCAAGACACAACAATCATATATAAAAATGTGAAAAATAGGTATTTTAAAATACAAGAAACCAAAATAATGAAACAACCATATAATATATAAGGGATAAAGAAATATAAAAATAAAAGACAAAGTAAATATTTAAAAAACTTACAATAAAAAGGACTTAAAACTCCTTTATCACACCAACAAAGGAAAACTTAGCATATATTTAAACTGCAACATGCCAATAAAATCTTGAAAAAATTAATCTCATGCCTCAATTTTGTGTAGACCAGATTCACAACTCTTTACGCAGTTGAAGGTAGATGGAACACATTGTTATATAAACTTTTATAGTATGAGTCGAATGAGCAAGTGAGACTTTTATCTTTTGAATATATCACATAATGTAAGACATAAATTCAATTTCACATAATGTATTCTTCAAAACAAAATCTTTTTTTGTCTTTGTGAGACGAAGATGTCTTTTTGTTCCTACCGGAAATGAACTCGGAGGGTGTCTTGACGAGGACTAGATATTCCTCAATAGAATGAGCTTTCAGTTGATCTCCAACAAGAGGGAGATCTTCACCTGAAAAAGACTCTTTAATGTTAAAGTCAGTAGGAGCACAAGATGATGATAAGTGTTTGATAGTATGAGAGCTAAGAGTATAGAATAAGATAAATTGTACTTCTTAGAGAGTAGGTATGTATAGATCTCTTAGGTTACAGCCTTTGGGTTGACTGTATAATTGTCATTTATTACTTTATAAATACTCATTCATCAATCAAGACTCACTGAGTAAGTCATTTTATTCATAATTATCATTGATGACAATGAATGCTCGGTTAAGGAATGTACACATACACTCCCAAACCCTTTGACATTCTTGACCTTATGACGGATAGATACACTTTTAATAATAACATGATTATTATAAACTTGATAATTATCGAGTGATTTTTTAGTAATTACACGCTTCAAAACCATTAAAAATTGTACTTCGCATATTTGACCAACATGAAATACCCATTCAAAATGTTGGCAATTTGTTTTAGTTAATACCCATTCTTTAAGTGGTCAACACTCACCTTTGAAGGACAGAATTTTAATCTCACCATGTTGCCAATTTTTTAGATTCTTTTAGTTAGTCATTAGTCATGGCTCACCTTGTAAGTTCAGTGGAAGTGGGAACTTTGAATGACCCTAATAGGTTCAGAAAATTGGAATGAAAGCACGAATTGAATCCAACCGTTCTTATTGAGTGTCTCTTTATTCTCACTCACTCAAGTACACCAATAAGACAAACATGTCACTTTAGTCCTCAAAATATTCCACTGACTTCAAATTAGTTGTTATACTTAAAAATATCTCCTCAAAATCTTTCACTTACATTAAAATACAAATATAACATGTAACATACTATCAATCATATTATTCTATTCACTAATACGTTGACAAAGTGATGCAACTATTAATTTAATCTGCTGTGTCTCAGACCATCTTATTTAGCAGCAAAAGTCAATAGTCTTAAACAAAACAAATATTGGCCCTATGAATGTATCTAAACTAAATTTGAGTTAAAATGTTATATAAATAATTGTATATATGGCATTATCAAAATTTAAGATATAGTGTTTTTTTAAAAACATTTCAACTTGAATCATATATTTTAAAAAAATGAATAAAAAAGCAATCCACTACATCTTTTTTTAAACTTTAGTTTTTAATATACTTTATTTTTTATTTGACAGTTAATTTTTTTTTCTTTTTGAATTGTGTAAGCTGGATGCTGCTCGGTGGGAATTTTTCTTATATGCACAAAAACCTAATACCTCTTACTTGCACACAAACTTAATACAATATTCACCAAACAAGCAGTTCAATAGACAACAGATTAAAGGTTGTCATTGAGAATCTCACTATATAAAGTGCTATACTATTTACTCATCAATACAAAGTATGTTAATAAGTTTTTCTAGTATTTCAATATCTGGAGATCTTGATCCAAAGAATAGTGGGAACTATTTACGAATGCGGGTAGAATACCCGGGTTTTGGGAACTTTTCGTCTACTATACACCAGAACAATTCCTCATCTTATCCACGGCATTATAGAATTGCATGAATTTTAAGAACAAATTCATCTTCTGTTAAAGTATATGCTAGTTCTTAGACAATTCAAATAACCAAGACGCCAGTATTCAGTCACAAATTCTATTTTATTTCAGTTTCATAGTCCTTTTTCATAGAGAAACCAAATCATTGACAAGATAAAAGCAACTGTCTGGGTACACATTCTGAATAAAAAAATCAAATCAAATTGGTCTAATGAACTACTAATAGCAAGTTTGATTTCGTATTTTGAAATTAAAACTTTCATAGTCTTAAACATGTTTCTTCCATCCTAGAAGAAGTTTTAAAGCACAAAATAAAACCACCAAAACTAAAGGGTTGAAATGGACAACACAGACAACAAATCACAGATTGTATCTAAAAGCAAGCATTGTCTAGGAATCCACCATGGTTAAAACTTAACACAGACCAGCTAAAACAGTTAAAGAAAGCATTGTCTAGCAAACCATTTACACTACAACCTCAGTTCTAAACTAGTAAAGAAATAATACTAGCCTACTGTGATGAATTCACAATAAACACATCCTAGTTTCAGTACAGGGTAATATGCAATAAGGAGCCACAAGACTTAATCTTTTACGGTTTTGTTGATCAAGGACTTGTGAATATGAGGAATGACACCACCACCAGCAATGGTCCCTTTGATAAGGGTGTCCAGTTCCTCATCTCCCCTGATAGCCAGCTGCAAATGCCTTGGTGTTATCCTCTTCACCTTAAGATCCTTACTTGCATTCCCAGCCAGTTCAAGAACCTCAGCAGTCAGATACTCAAGAATTGAGGCCAAGTATACTGCAGCAGTAGCTCCAACACGTCCATTGGCCTGGACCCTTTGTTTTAGCTGTCTATGGATACGACCCACAGGAAACTATATTTCCAAACAAATAAAAGAGTTACAAAGATATATAAAAATACATATATGGTACACACCTTTGTAAGAAAAAATTACATTTTTAACAAATCGAAAGTCATAATAAGTATGGTTTTTAGATTTGTTACAGTAAAAGGCAACAAACTTCACAAAACTTAATGTACAAAAAATAAAACTGGAAGAACACTTCAGATAAATCTTAGCCTGAAACTTACAAACTCAAAATAAATTTCAACTTATGTATAAAGGAATGAACATGAATGGATAGATTATTCGCTAAAAAATAACACCAGATACACTCATAGGACAAATACCTAGAAACTAAGCAACAAATCCATGGTCTGACTAAAACAAAAATTATTATATTTTTTAAATGTATATAAATATATTGTGCCTAAACCTTTTGTATAAAATCTTCCATACGCACATAGTTAAACTGCATGTGGGTGAATCAGAAAATTTCATATCTATTAAGCCTACCCTGTGTTCTTTAGCGCTAAACAAAAGTAAACCATGAGGGAAGAAATGAACGGAGTGACGAAGGTTTCAAAATTGAAAATAGAGAAAGTAAAAGACATTAAATAACGTGGAGAAAAAGGAAAAGGGGGAAAAAACCTGGATTCCTGCACGAGATGAGCGAGAAATAGGTCGCTTCTTGTCTTTGTCTTTTTCCTTGTTGGCTGCCGTGGTTTTCGCTGCAAGAAGCCCCTTCGCTCCTTTTCCCGCCATTGATTTTACCTACACATCTGAAAGTTAAAATGGAAGAAAGAAGCAGAAGAAAGGGAACAAAGAATGCATGTGAAGGTATGCCAAAAGACAAGAAAGAAGTTGAAAACCTCACTGAGGGGAATATTCGTAGCACAGAGAGAGACAGGTGTGGGTGCGAGAGACAAGAGTTGAAGGTGAGGGAGTAGAAAACACAATCTGAGGAATAGATCCAACAGAGCAGAGTGGGGTCATATTCATATGGGTGGGTAAACGGGCTCGGGTCAGCGGCATATCCGTTAGGTCCGCGGTCCTTATATTTTAAAATCATGTTAAAACAATAGGTAAAATTAAGCCCATTTGTCAAATCCACGGGATCCCATCTTTAAGGCAATTTCTCCCTCCACCATATCAATTTCAGCATGCACCCAATCACTCTAGAAAATAACAAAAATATCCCTCCTAAATGACGAAAATAACCTTACACAAAAATAGAAAAATTATTTTTAAAACTTTTATTTGAAATATTTTGGATTTCAATTTTCGGAACATATTTTTGAATTTTGAAAT
>Ga0123342_1006755_pt1 | contig 15690 bp, 7 predicted proteins | sample Turbeawhitnodule_FD_89960 | JGI IMG/M metagenome (GOLD analysis project Ga0123342, IMG submission 89960) | Root nodule microbial communities of legume samples collected from Mexico - Turtle bean Mexico white nodule | ecosystem: Host-associated > Plants > Roots > Nodule | place: Mexico: Nepantla... | reverse complement strand
TTAATAATATATATATATATATATATATATATATATATATATATATATATATATATATATATATATATATATATATATATATATATATATATATATATATATAAAATCTGAGTTACACTATTATTGGGCATTGAATGTGCATATAGAATTATTGGCTATGGAAATTCAAAGTGACAAAGGTATGTGAGTCACGTGTCACCTCTCCACTGGAGTGCTAATGCCCATTTTCCTTTTCTCTCTCTCATTTATTCAAGAGTATAAACTTAAGTTTTTTATAAAATTAAATTAAATTTAAAATTTATTTTTTAATATAATATTAAAAAATTTAAGTTTATTATAACTATTTTTTAATTTTGGTAAGGATGATTTTCTTTTGTGTATATTTCTGTTGACAAAGAACAGGACATGTGTATCTTATTTCTTTGCATGTATGTGCTATGTTTAAATATAATTATTATTTTTGTTGTCATTCATTAACTAAAATATGTTAAAAAATCTCACTAAAAACATTTTATAATATATAAATGAATGTAAATATCATCTTATAAATTAATTTTATAAAATTAAATTAGACTTAAAAATTATTAATATCACATAATTTCAGCGTTGCATTACATGAAAAATATAAAATCACATTTAAAAAAGTGTTTTATGATAGATTTCCGACCAACTAAACATGTGCAATAGCTTTAAACATGTAAATAGCAACTTAAGGTAGAAGGATAAGAAAAATAAATTATAAGTACGTCTTTTTGTACTAAACTATAGTTTCTTAATAAAATCGTAGGTCTATCCAACAACTTAAATACATAAGTGTTAATCAAACAAATGTAAGGAGATTCTAGACTTAGACTTAAGTTAATTATTATCACTAAACTACTATTGACCTTTTTACTTCTATATGGTGATCCTCTTCTATAGTAAAAACAGTTGAAAAACAATTAAGGGCTTATCTCATAAAAGTGTTGACAATTATTATAGTTATTTTATAAAAAAAAATGAGAGTGCCACTCTTCAAGAGTATAAATATACGAAAAAATTTCAAGGTTATAAAGCCAATTACGTGTTTTGTTTTAACATTTACCTTCATATTGGATTGAAAATTTTACAATTTCTAAATAATTTAAATTAATGTCACTTTAAATGGTTTAATTTTTTAAATATTTTATTTGAACAAAATAATTTAAATGTAATAAATTTTAATCCTCTCGTTTAGATAAAATATTTCAGTTATTATTAAATATACAAATTATTTAAATATTAAATAAATGTTACTGATTCTGAAATATTAATATTAATAATTTTTTTAACTCTTAACATTATTTTTTAGTCAAAGTTCGTAAAAAAAAATTCCATCTGATATATATACTTTTTTTTCTTGATTAATTTAAGTTAATATTATTTTTAGTTGATATCAATCATAATTATTTAGAATAACACCAATAAGGCTAGTTTTTGCCAACTTCTTTATCAACTTCAACTAAAAAATTTCCACCAATTAATATTACTAAAAAATAACATCTATGTCGTTAGCAAAAAAACCTTAATTCACATCAACCAAAAAATAATAATCCCAATAATATCTTGATCTTAGTTAAATTGATTTACTCAAACCAATAGTCGAGTTAAGAAGTAAATAAAAAAGAAAGAAAAAACGTGAATTTAAGAATACAAAAAAAAATCAAATTTTTATTTTCTAAGTGTAATTTAAAATTCAATCCAATTATTCTTAATTTTTTCTAAATTTGTTTTACTCAAACAACATATTTTATTCTAAATTATTTCAAAATTTCAGTATAAATAAATTATCCTTTTAAATTTTCCTCTTAAAAAGATACTATTCAAATTATCCTCTTAAATTTTCCATCCAGAGTGCATGGAACTGCTCTCAACATGATTGAACTTAACTCATAGATAATTATATACTTTTGAATATTCCCACGTAATTTCCCTAATCACAAACTTCATTATATACAAATACAGATACACTTTATATTTACTTACATTTACAACATTCAACCACAATAATTTAAACACGTACAACTAAAAAACATTTCTAATTAATTTTCTATACTTAAACTACTTAAAAACATTTTTAACACAATAATTTAAAATATTTAATTTTAAGTTTTGTTCTTAAGTTCACTGATAAAACCTTGTACTTTCATTATTCTTATTTGTTTTAAAAACTAGCAAAAAACATGCGTCATCGCACGTATTTATATTTTTATTAAACTAATATATATAATTTAATAATTTTATAGTTTTATTATTTTATTAGCAACTAATTAAAAAATAATAAAATTTAATTAATATATATATATATATTTAAAAAAAAATTAAATATATTTATGTCATTTAAAATTTATTTAGTTATTTTGAAATAAATAAAAATTATTTTATTAATTAAATTATTTTTATTTATTAAAGGGTAAAGTTATCCAATTAAAAAATAACACCAAAAATTAGTATCTCTTTATATAATGGTATAACAACAACAACAATAATAATAATAATAATAATTTAGTTATTTGTTTTATTCCTCTTATTTTCTTATAAAAACTTATTATATTTATGAAAGTGATAAATCTTTTGTATTAGTTTAGATATCTTAATCGCTAAAATTGCCCCAAACTATATTTCATAACGTTAATTTTATTTTCTACCAGAACTATATATATAAATTGAATTATTATTGTTAAAAAAACTTACTAATATAACTCTATAACGATGCTATATTTTATCTAATTCCAATTAAGTCTTAAGTTGTCATAAAAGTTATTATAAAGTTATTTATATTTTATCAAAGTTGTAATAAAAAAAAGAAGTTATTCTCCTTTTAAGTGAAGTGGGCCGAAGTTCAATTGTAAGGATAAGAAGTTTTTCTTTTACTTATTTATAAAAACTTTCCTTCATGCATCCCCATCATTACTAAATGCACCCTCATGTTAATAGGAAAAGAAAAAAATAGCCTATTCATTACACAATCGCACCGCTGTAGACAAATTGTTTTGGACGAAGCTATTATATATGTTCCAAAAAAATTGTTCTAGAAATTTTATTTTGAAAAACTTGTTCAAAATGCTTGTTAAGAAACCTCATTTCAAAAGCTAATTCATGTGTTTCAAAATTTTTGTTATGAAATCTTGTTCCCAAAATCTTGTTCTGGAAGTCATGTTTTAGAAATTTCATAAATCTTGTTCCAGATTATTTTTTGAATAGATAATTTGAATGTCATTTTTATAAACGATAAAATGGCTATTGTAGAAATTATGGGGGTGTAGTTAAAACTTATTGGGTGTAGGGATAAAAAGATAAGTTCATCAAGTGTGGTAAGAAAATCTCTTTCCTTTTGTTTTAAGGCCATTAAACAAAAAAGCACTTTATCAATGGTAGCCCAAAATCTAATTTGTCTTTCATCATTTTACATAATGAAATAGATTGATATAATAATTTGTAATATATTTTCTTAAGACTTATATAATAATGTGTAAAAAATTATACATCTAGTTATAACTTTTGTGTTTGGATTGTTCATTGTATTCCGGAATGCACAATCTAATATTTTTTTTTTTATGTTTTGATTTCTTATAATTAATTTTGAATGCTATTAATTTATTTTAAAGAGTCATTTTTGTATTTTAAATACACATAATTTATTTAATACAATTTTTTTTATAATAGTAACAATATTCATCCAAAGTAAACACAATAAATCATGATAATATCTAATATGTTAATGGTTAATTTTTTTATAATATTATTATTAAATTTAAATACAAAATTTAAGTACATTGGAAAAGTGTCGAAGAACTAAAAGTATGTCCCTGTCATGCTCTGTATAACACGTGGGCGTCTGTTATAAACAATCCCCTTATCTATGACACCACATGCTAACTATAATGCATTGCAGATTTCGTCCCATGCTAGAATACCTTATAGAGATTTAAATGACTTGATTCAACTTTGCATTAAAGTTGATTTTTTTAGAAAAGAATCAAGTCAAAAACAAAGTTCATGCTCTCTACCTTATGACAAGGGTGAGTTCCAAAGGGGGGTAGAGCATATAAAAGAAACATCTCCAAAACCTTCCCATAACCTATCTAAATATGAGCACATCTCACAGACTTGAACTAGAGAAATCCAATGTTTTAAGTGTCTTGGTAGGGGTCATTTAGCATCTCAATGTTCCAATAGAAGAACTATGGTCTTAAGGGACAAAGATGAATATAGTAGCCAAGAAAAAGAAACTAGTAAGAGTGAAGAAAATGAGGATAAAATAAGTGAGAAAACCTATCCTTGTGAGGGTCAATTGCTCATGATTCAACGTAACCCTGACAATCGATCTAGTTCTCTATCTGATTCACAAAGAGAGAATGTATTTCATACATGTAAAATTTTAGAAAATATGTGTTCTCTCATTATGGATAACGGGTCATGCTGTAATTGTTGTAGTACTAGACTGGTTGAAAAGTTAAATCTTCATATCATTCCCCATTCCAAACCTTTTAAGCTTCGATGTGGCTAACTGATGAAGGAGAATTGGCAGTTAACCAAGAAGTGAAGGTCGAGTTATTTGTAGGCATCTATAAAGATAAAATTTTATGTGATGTAGTGTCTATGGAAACTTGTCATGTCTTATTGAGACGACCATGGCAATCTGCTAAAAACTCCATGCATAATGGTTATACCAACGAGATTACCTTCACACATGAAAAAAATAAATATATTTTTTATCCTTCAACACCTTCTCAAGTGTTAGATGATCAAATAAGATTAAAACAGAAAGTAAAAACTGAAAAATCACTAGCTTTTCTAGAACAAAAGGTTGTGTGTAAAGAGTCTAGTAATAAAAATCTAGAACAAGGGAGGAAAAACTTAGAAAAGAAAATTTTGTACTCCTCTCTAAAGAAATATTGTGAAAAGTTGTCAAAAACAAAAGAAAAACAAGAAGGGCAACTTAAAACTGATTTTTATACAACTGTTGAAACTAACTGATTTGATTTGTTTGATGAGTCCAAAAAATGGTCATTTAATTCTGGAGGACGAGCATAGTTTTCAAAGCAGGGATAAGGCTGTTGTTCGAGATCAACCTTGTAGATCTGAGGACAGATTCTCTCAAGAGGGAGGGGATGATGACAAAGCCCCCAATCACACACAACCACATAATAAGGAAGATGAAGACCTAAAGGTTGTTTATGATTTTATTTGCACATATGGATTTACTTGGGCTTTTGTTTATTTTGGTAGGTCCAATTAAGAGAACAACTCTAGGGTGAAAGAATGTACAAACATGTCCAAGAAGACCTCAAAGTCATCAAAACATAATCTAGAGCTTTGACCCGAAAAACACAAGAAGACTAAGTTTTTGCTAACTAGTCAACATAATTTTTGGGTCAAGCTTTAGCTTAAATAAATTGTATAAAGTTGACTAGGATTTCATAGGCCATGTATTGTGCCTAGAAGCATAAAATAATTGGACCCATTTGGGCCAAGTAGCGTACGTTTTTTGGCTTGTATTTGGGTCAATAGTAAAATAGGTCTAGTTAGGGTTAAAAGTGATTAGTTAGGGTAACAATTGAACTTCTTTGAGCCCAATGTAACCCTAAAACGTCTAGGTATATTAGAGAATGAAAATTACCTTGACATGAAGCACATGGGCGTCCACATGGCAGCCTAGGAGTGGAGAGGATTTAGCATGGAAAGTGTGAGCTAAACATGGAAAACATGACTCCACATGGCACATTCTCATTGGATAGTTTTATTTTGAATTTTCAAATTTTGGCTCCAAAATATTCAACCTTCTCTCTTATAAATTGAGGTGTTTGACTCATGAATTAATAAGATCAATATATGAGTGAATTGCTGCCCAAGTTTGCAAGCTTTCTCACTCCCTTATCTAGACTCTCTAGGATGGAAACTTTGATCTTCTTTTTCACCTCTCCAAGTGATATGGCCCAACCAATCACTCTCCCCACCTCTCATTCACCTTCAAGGAAACCATAGCTTTATTGGAGCCATCCTTGTCCGCTTCATCCATTTGCTTCTGCCATTCATCTCAAAATTCTAAGGAAATCAATCGATCATGAAGGCAACACCATCAACTACTCCAGAGAGAACTTTCAAGAATAAGTTGAAGAGTCATTTTGGCATCAATTTAGTACTCATTCCAAAAATTTAAAGAATTACATAGCCAAACACTCTTACTTGTAGTGCTTCAGAAACCTAAGCTTGTGCCACAAGCTTCTAAAATCCTCTTCACTCGCACAATAACATGTGGCAACAATAACTTGACGAGCAAGCTTCATAATCCTTCTCATTCATGCAGTGACATGTGACAAGGATAACTTGAACCTAAGCTTCAAAATACTTTCCAATGATAAATGGATAAGTGCAAAAGAGATTTGGAGAGCAAACTATGTCACGCCTTTCTCAAGCTTCACATGTGGCGCAAATTCTCCATAATGAGGTGGACATGTGGTGCATACTTGGAGCCTTGCAAGGTTATAGGTAGACGTCCTAAATAACTTGGATACAAGGTCTAGGGTCCATAATCCTATACTACTTGGCTCAAAATAAATTCATAAATTACTTTGTAAATTTTTTACAAATAAAGGTGGTAGCATCCTCTTCATCCGGTTGGAATTTTCTTGAGCATAGGTTGGAGTTGGTGGAAGCAAATGAAGGAGATGAGTCAAGGATAGCTCCATTGGAGCCATGGTTTCCTTGGAGTTGTCGTAAGGTGTGGGGAAAGTGATTGGTGAGGCCAAATCACTTGGAGAAGGTGAGAAGAGGCCAAAAGGTTTTATCCTAAAGAGGGTAGACAAGAGAGTTATAAGCTAGCAATTTGGTAGCATAACACTCATATATTTGATCTATGTTGTCATGAGTCAAGCACCTCCATTTATAGGTGAAAGGACCGACAAAGGTTACAAGCATTTGGTGGGAAATTCAAGTACAAAAGCATTCAAAATTGCCGCATTCCTTGAGCCACACGGCAAAGATGAGTGAGGTGTGCACCATCTAACCTAATTAGGTCTAATGATTGGCTTAGGGTTTAATGTGGGTTGTAATCAAGCCCAATTATACAATAGGTAGGTTTTAGAAACCTAACCCTACTCTACCCAAGACCAAAATACAAGTTAAAATCTTATTATACTTTTAAGTAAGAAATTTAAATCCTATTCTAAATATTACACTAGGTTATGACACCTTCAAACATGTATAGGAGAGTGTCTCTGTCATCAGTAGCAGAGTCTCAATCTTCTTGAATTCTTTTGATCATTGTCCTAATGGTTGATCCTGAACTGAGACCTCTGTCATTAAGAGGTCTTGTAGTCTTGGTTCTTCAAAATCTTTAAAATAATCTCTTCAAATTGAACTTAGACCCAAAAGATTGTTTGAAGTCCCAAAAAGACTTAAAAATCACACCCCTAATTATTTATAATTAAATGATAACCAAAACTGTTTTATATTCTCCAATCCACAATCATTAAACTCTTAAAAATAAATAATTTGTAACAAAAACTATAAATAAATCTTATGTTTTCTACCTTGTTCTAAAACATAATTGAATTCAGCAATCCAATTTCATAATTTGTTCTCATTCGTGAGTGTTTAATGAGTAACATAATTGTTTTTTAAATTCAATTACAAACACGTGTATCAACAATACAAATAATTCACACATATCCATCCTAATTAACATGAGCTAACTCTGGTTAGATGAAAAAAGCTAGGACTTTATTTTTGTGACAGAGAAAGTTATATTTTGAAAACAAATTTATTGAATGTTAGAGTTGAACTTGTTAAACTTGGGTGTATATAAGAATGCATTAATTGGACATTCTAAAGTCTAAAGACAAGATTTAAAAAAAGAACATAAAACATAAAGGATTGAAAGTCCCGACAAACAACAGCAAGGATGGTGGAACAGCATAATATTCGAAAGGCAAACAATTCCTTAACGCGGTTATTAACCAACTTAAGAAAAAACAATGAATCATCCAACGTTAATGCCATTATTAAATTCAAATTTGAACTAAAGAAGCTGTTACTAATGATTGTCGAGATATATTAGTGATCGATGTGGGCCAAACCAAAACTGTTGAACGGCTTGGTTGAAATTGAAAGCAAACAAAGGTACAGCTAAACAATGGCAACACTCAAACGCATCCAAGGCAAATTCCTCCAACTCATCACCAAAGGCCAATTAACCTTCTCAAAACCTTTTTTTTTTCAAATTAAATAAATATTGTAACAACAAAACGTGAATGCATGCATAATTCTAACTGGTTGGGCCCTGAAAGTTGCAGGTAGGCCCACTCTGTTGGGTACAGAGTGTAATAACACCGTTACATCCGGGCCGGGGCCCACATTCCTAGCTGGCACAGTCTGGTCTCTCTCTATAACTCCCTCTTTCCATTTCTCACTCTCTTCACATCAAATTCTCTCTTCTCTTTCAAATTTTGTTCATTCAGATCAAAGAAAGTGTCGCTGTTGAGTGTTGAGTTGCCTTAACCATGGCTGAAGAAGCTTCAAAGACAACCACAACTCAAGAGGAAGTGGTGGTCGCTGACGTGGCGCCTCCCGAGCCATCGGACACCAGCGTTGTTGTTTCCGTTGAAGAAGAAGAAGAAGCAAAGGCATCATCTGAGAAGGAGAACATTCCAGAAACTGCGACGGAGGTTTCCAAAGATAACATTCCGGAATCAGGTTCTTTCAAGGAAGAGAGCACCATTGTCTCGGACCTACCAGAAACCGAGAAAAAGGCACTGCAAGAACTCAAACAGCTCATTCAGGAGGCACTGCATAAACACGAGTTTTCTGAGCCTCAGAATAACCACCCTCCCAAAGATGAAAAGCCCGAAGATGCCACCGACAACAAGGAAGAACAGAAGCCCGTGGAGGAAGAGAAAGAACATGCTGTTCATGCTGCTGCTGCTGCTGATGCTGCTGACGTAGCAGAAGCGACAGAAAAAGAAGCTGCGGAAGTGAAGGAAAGTGAAACTGAAACTAAGGTTGTTGAAGAGAAAGTGGCAGTTACCGATGCTGCTTGTGTTGAGGAGGATGGAGCGAAAACGGTGGAGGCTATCGAGGAGAGCGTTGTGGCTGTGTCTGTGTCTGAGGAGGAAGCGAAGGTGGAAGCTGATTCCGCTTCCCCCGAAGAGGTTTCGATTTGGGGAGTGCCGCTTCTTGCTGATGAAAGGAGCGATGTGATTCTGCTGAAGTTTCTGCGTGCGAGGGACTTCAAGGTGAAGGATGCGTTTGCGATGATAAAGGGGACGATTCGGTGGAGGAAGGAGTTCAAGATGGAGGAGTTGTTGGAGGAGGAGTTGGGGGATGATTTGGAGAAGGCGGTGTACATGCATGGGTTTGACAAGGAGGGTCACCCTGTGTGTTATAACATCTATGGGGAGTTTCAGAACAAGGAGTTGTACAAGAAGAGTTTCTCTGATGAGGAGAAGAGGCACAGGTTCCTCAGGTGGAGGATTCAGTTCCTGGAGAAGAGTATCAGGAAGCTTGATTTTGCCCCTGGTGGGATAAGCACCATTGTTCAAGTCAATGATCTCAAGAACTCTCCTGGACCTGCCAAGTGGGAGCTTAGACAGGCTACCAAACAGGCCCTGCAGTTGCTTCAGGATAACTATCCTGAGTTTGTAGCCAAACAGGTACTGCATGCATGCCCTCTTAAATTCGACCCATTGTTTGAATTTCAGTCACATTCTCTTTGCAATCTTCATAATGGCATTGCAGATAAATGTGGTGAGTGAGGTCTTGGCAAAAACACAAGGCCCATTTTTACAATTTTTCAAAGAACAAAACTTGTACTTTTGGTACACTTCTCTGACTAAATTATATTTTTAAATGGAATCTCTGATTACCCATTTCAAACTTCAATTCTGATTAGAAAATAAGGTGAAATTGTGACAAATGCTGCCAATGGAGCCATAGATATAGAGACAAAAACAGCCCTTTACATTGCATCTGAAATTGCATTTAAAACCTTGATTCATTCATACATTATTTGTTTCGCTTCAAATTTAACACTTATCTAGGGTGTTCAGTGTGTGTTATGTTTTCTTGATATTCTCCTTTGTTTTGTTGGTGCAGGTGTTTATCAATGTGCCATGGTGGTATTTGGCAGTGAACAGGATGATAAGCCCTTTTCTTACTCAGAGAACCAAAAGCAAGTTTGTCTTTGCCGGCCCTTCCAAATCAGCCGAGACTCTTTTGAGGTGAACACAAAATACACGATTTTTCTTGCTTCATGTCTTTTCAGTTTGGCTTGAGTTTTGTCCCAATTTGTAACATAATTTGTTATGTGGATATTTCAGATACATTGCTGCTGAGCAACTTCCGGTGAAGTATGGTGGACTAAGCAAAGATGGGGAGTTCGGAATTTCCGATGCTGTCACAGAAATTACAGTGAGGCCAGCAGCAAAACATACCGTGGAGTTTCCAGTTGCTGAGGTGGGTTAGGTCTTTCCTCTTTGTTTTTTTGTCGGAATTGATTGATCTCAACTGAGAGGGAATCCAATGAATGCAGCATTGGAATGCGGAATCTTACCTAGGATTCCTCAGTTCTCAAGATTTTAATATTATCCCTTTCGTTTGCCGCCTGTTTCATGCTACAGATTTAGGCAGACCCATTCCCCGATATCAGATGTCTCGGGCAATGCACCATAATTAGTAAATAAAGAATAATAAATAAACCTGGAAAGACCATACTCGAATTGGAAACATAAGTGTTCTTATTTTATTTCAGTTCTAAATATAGCTACGAGTCAAAATCCTTTTCCACTACTTAAGTTTTTGTTTTCTACCATCTAGGCTAGAAAACAGCAACTGAGATGCGTGTTAGCTAGGTTAGTAATATTTGTCAGCAACTACAAATTTAGCCCGTTAGAACTCGAAAAAGACATGTTGAATCTTTAGAGCATCAAACAATGATTTATTAAACTAAAAAAAGACATATCTGATGATTTGTACATTTAATTTATTTATGGAGTTGAGTTGAATGGTTAAACTCAACCTTATAATATTAAAATTCAGTTAGTTATAAGATCAAAGAATTAATCTAAGAATGAAAATCTTTTGTAGATGTAGTTCAAACGGTAGAAAATTGTTATTTGCTGAGCATTTGCCTAAGTAATGCATTGAAATTTTGTGCAGAACTCCCTACTGTCTTGGGAAATCAGAGTAATAGGGTGGGACGTAAGCTATGGTGCAGAGTTTGTGCCAAGTTCAGAGGGAAGCTATACTGTGATCATCCAGAAGGCTAGAAAGGTTGCTTCATCAGAAGAACCGGTGCTTTGCAACAATTATAAAATTGGTGAACCTGGGAAGGTGGTTCTCACCATTGACAACCAAAGCTCTAAGAAGAAGAAACTCTTGTACCGCTTGAAGGTGAAGCCCTCCTCTTCTGACTGAGAATCTCATAATTGTTATGTACATCCACAAGGGGGAAGGAGATGAGCAGCACCTACATTGATTGCTGGCAATTATGTTCTTGCATTCGCTTCTACCACCCAAGATGTTCAAATATGGACTTTGCTGCTGCTAGAAGAAGAGGAGAGTTTTAATGTTAATCGTGACCATGTGTTTCATTTATATATACTTTTTCTGTGTTTCGTTGATTATTTATTATTATTGTTGGAGGGAGCTTCTGATTTTTGAATTCTTATTGATATATGGAGGACATAACTGCTATATTTCTCTGTATAAATTTCATGTAAATTTTGGTGGGGCCTTTTAATCAATATTGTCTTTGTCTGTACCCAAGCTTTAAATTATGTTTTATCTGTCATGATCCGTGTGTTCTCAGCTCAGATAGAAAACATCATAAAACTATCTATCATGGGTCCGAAATTGTAGAGTATGTGGGTGCTATAGTTAGACTTTAAGATCAGCTTTGTTATTTGTCACGTTTTAAGCCTTAAATTTTGTTTTTTTTTTAAAATTTCAGATACTCAAATGTTACTTCTATGATCAATAGTAATGTGTCTTAGGCACTCACTGATTCCAGCAAACAAGCTATTCAAACCAATAAAATTGTGAAGTAGGATAACTTTTAAGATCAACAATATTTTTAACCTTTAAATCAATGAGGTATTAACTTTTAACTTTTTTCTTCAAAAGAAGTTCTTGATTAATATGATGAATCAGCAGTTAAAAGTAGTATTACAGGTTTAGGTGGATTATAATTGTGTATGAATACTGGTGTCAGATTATAGTTGTTTAGTTGAAGTGGGCACATTGTGGTCCTTGGTCACAGTTGTAACAGGGCTCTGAAATACTGATTTGAATGCAAAGTGTGTGGCATAGCAGAAATATGAAGACATTGGAGTTAGATAACACATTTTCAATGTCATAGTGACCACTTTTACTTTTTTTTCACCGAATTTCATCATAAAACCCACTCATTACTCCGTGCTATACATCTTTCTATCCCACCCTTTAAAGATGCTTTTCTTATGTACCTTTTTTCAGTCTTTCAATACATCAAGAACTGGACCAGGATCACCCTTCTATATACTCTTTTTTCTTCTATGTTTTCAAATTATATTTACATTTTTTTATATTATTACAATCACCTTCTTATGTAAATTAATATTATTACATTTTATCTATTTTTTTTTTATAACAGTTTGAAAATTATAGGTTCTACCAACCTGAGTAAACCTTAACAGAATATATTTATTGCAATTAAAAACTCGCGAGTATCAATAGATTTCCTTTACATATAATATTGTTTCAATGTATTAATATCAATTATAGTTTTCTGATGCCCAACTGTAATTTTTTTTTACAAAATTCAATGTTAAAATAAATATTTAATTAAAAAATAATTTAAATAAAAATAAACGTATGAAACATTATTAAAAAATGTACAAATATCATTAAAATAAAACATAAAATAATAATTTTATTATTCATAGATTTAATTATATTATAGTTTAAAAATATGACATATATAAATATATTTTATATATAATAATCAATTTTAAAATTAATTACTTTAAATTAAAAAATAGATAATAAATAATTTGAAAAAAAACATTGCAAAGTCGTGGGTAAAATAACAAAAATATCCTCTAAAATTAAAACTATCAAAATGGGTTACCTACATCCATCTATAACAAAAATCCTTCGATCACTTTATATATCTCTTTTAATTTGACCTTATCTCAAATTGGTTAATGCTGATTTTTTTATTATCTTTTATCTTTGTCTTTTTGATACACAATCCTCAAAATTAAAAAAAAAAGGTTTAATTTACATTCTTTTAATTTGTTTTTCTTCACAAAACTTATTCGAAATTAATCGGAATATAGGTCAGTAAAAAACAAATCGAACCTTAAAATTAATAATCTTCTTATTCCAAATTTTTCGCAACGTTAAAACTTATTAATGATTTTCAGTTGTTCAAAATATTTTTTTTAGAAAAGATAAAAAAATATTCGCAAACATGATAAACAATCATTACATACATTAATTTGATCAAATCTTTTTAAGAAAGATAAACTTTAGAGATATTCAATAATAACAAAGTGATTTTGCGATTTCAAATTTTAACTTTTTTTAGTACAAAATATCTTTGATTAAACAAGTATATAATACATATGTATATTCAAAAGATTACGTTCATCTTTTTAATGTTCAATTTGTTCATCAGAGCGTCTAGCATGACCGTCAAACATAAACAATTTCTTTAATCGTCTATCATAAACAAAGATTGTAGACGTTCAAGAGATCTTTTACATATTGTTGTTGTATACTATTTTGATATTTCAATATTCAAGAAAAACATACAAATAATTTTTGTTATCAACAAAACATAAACATATGATATGAACTCAGAGACCGTCTAACATCTCATAAGACCGTTTAGCGTCTAGACATATTGTCTAGATCGTCGAGGGACTCAACAATCTTCCCTTTTTTATGATGACAAAAAAAACATTAATCATATGACAAAATATTTTTATCCATGAGTGAAGTATGCATCATGTGACCTAATTAGCTTTAATGATTGACTTAGGGTTTAATATGGGTTGTAATTAAGCCCAGTTATACCCTAAGTAGGGTTTAGAAACATAACCCTAACCTTATTCTACTCAAGTTCAAAAGTACAAGTCAAAATTCTACTCTACTTTCAAGCAAGAAAATTAAATCCTACTCTATAAATTACACTAGGTTATGACAACTTCAAACATAGTTCTTGTATATTCTTGTATGTTCTTTAAGAGAGTGTTTCTGCCATCCGTAACAAAGTCCCAATATTCTTGTATTCTTTTTGTCATAGTTCTAGTGTTGGTCCTGAGTTGAGACATCTGCCATCAGTGGAAGCATTTGAAGTATTGGCAGTGAATGAATGATTTTGCTCTGAATAATTCCAAGAAGCATGGAACGGGCGTTGGGAAGGTTTCTTATTGTTGAATTAATTCTCTTGTGCTTCAATGACTCTCCTTGCCTCCATTAAGTTTGTCTTGCCTTAGTATCATTTACATAAATCCTGCAACGATTTACAAGAGTAAGCAATAAGAAAATCTCTAAATAACCAACTACCTATTTAATATCAGGTATCAGTCCACTCTCGAACTTTGAACAACAAGAACACTTATCAAATCTCTCATGAAGGTAATCACAAAATTTTGACAACTCATCAAATTTTGTTGCATATTTTCCTACAAACATGGTTCCTTGACGAAAATTAAGGAACTCAACTTCCTTGCATATTCAAAGATCCTTTAGAAAATATTTCTCGAGATTTTTTTTATATAATTCCAAAGTATTTTGTCTCCTTTTAGCTTCCTATTATTGTTTGGAAAATCTCCACTTATTTTCAGTTTCTTTGTCAAGCATAAAGGCATCAAATGTGACTATGTTTACATTGGCTTGTGTCATTATGATGAAAATTTTCTTTATTTTTGCTATCCATGATTGAGCACTATCAAGGTTAAAACCTCATTTAAATTTTTGTTGAATGTTCCTAGACTTCCAATCCTTGATTTTCTATGGGTTCAAATTTTTTTATTCATATGTTTTAAAAAGATTTTTTATTCTTTCCAACATCCATGATGTTTGTTCCGTTATCCTTCTTTTTCTGAAAGAATGAACAATTACCTTAGTTCTTTTTTAATTTAAATTTTTAAGTTTTAATCATTGCTCAAAATTTCTCATAAAATAATTTATCAAAATTATTAATTGTGACTAAATTGTGACTTATTTTTACTAGTATATTTATCTTACACTTCTCTTATTCAAGAGAAAATGTAAGAACAAACAACTTGTATTTCTATTACTCAATAGAAACTACACACAAGATGGAAAAGACCATACTCAAGGTCTTTATAGAACCATCTGCTAACGATTATATAAATAATTGTTATTTAGTTAGAAATTGGGACTATTTTCTTTTGTGCAATAAGATTTTTAAGAGAGAACATTAACCATAACATAACATCATATATATATATATATATATATGTGTGTGGGGGAACATTTTACATCTTTGCAATTATTCTTAGTATATTACAAAAACATATAAGTTTTGTACAATAATAAGAGTTTTACATCATAATAAAGAGCTATCAATATATATATATATATATATATATATATATATATATATAAAAAAAAAAAATATATTATATCTCATAAATATAATAAAAATAATTTTTACAT
>Ga0123342_1006753_pt1 | contig 15694 bp, 9 predicted proteins | sample Turbeawhitnodule_FD_89960 | JGI IMG/M metagenome (GOLD analysis project Ga0123342, IMG submission 89960) | Root nodule microbial communities of legume samples collected from Mexico - Turtle bean Mexico white nodule | ecosystem: Host-associated > Plants > Roots > Nodule | place: Mexico: Nepantla... | reverse complement strand
TCTCAGCTATACACACAGTGTTCTTTCAAAGTACAAAGGATTACACTTGTTACAGAACAAATCTGAAATCAATACAAGATGAAAATCCTATATCACACTCTCTTTGATCCAAGCAATCTCTAACTCTTTCAAAAGCAAAAGCAGTGAAAAACTCAAATCTATTTTTCTTTGATTAAGACTTAGTTGTTTGTTACAAAATATGAACAAACTATTTATTGCATTCAAAGACTGGTCAAAGCATTCAAAACTAAAGCATATTCAGTTATAAAATCATTTAATGCTCAGTCAAAGCACAAAACAGTTTTCTTTTATGGTCCCAAAACAAACAATCGGTTGTTTTCACGAATCAATCGGTTGTTTTGGTTTGACAGCAAGTCAACCATCAAAAACAGTTTTCAACCTTTCTAAAAACACCTAAGTATAAAACAATTGGTTGTTTCGACAAAACAACAAGTTGTTTTTCACTTAGTTTGAAAAACACTTTTCAATTAAAAGGTTTGAGAATGCTTATGCTTTGGATTCAATCAAGAGTGGATTTACACATAAATTCTACCCCAGGTCCTATCTAAAGACAGTTCTGCAACACCAAACACATCATGCCTTTCATCAACCTTCAAAGAGTTTGGATTCTTCAAAGCTTGACCACACTTTATTCAACAACTTGGTCTAGTGTAAAGTTGAAGATCAAACGTCTATCGTAGGGAGGGTAGGAGACAAGAGTGTAATTGGCACAAATTTGGTAGCAATTCACTCATTGATTAATCTTGCTATTACATGAGCCAAGCTCTCTTATTTATAGTGTTTAGAGGGTTGAAAATTCAAATGAAAGTGGAGGGAAATTCAAATGAACTTCCATCCAAAAGTGACGCCTAATTAAGCACATGGGAGGGGTGGGACTAGTGTTGTACACTCACCCCCTCTATGGGCTTTCTAAATCGGCCTTGATTAATTTAAAGGTTTTAGAAACCCTAAATTAACCTAGGTTGGTGTTTTAGGTGCCAAAATTAATTCTAAGAAAAATTACAAATAAAGTTTCTATGCTAATTTTGACAAGAAATTAAATTTTACTCTATACTAGAGTTTATGGCATTTTGAACATGTATAAGAAGGTTTCTCTACCATCAGTAGCAGCATTCCAGTCTTCTTGAATCTTCTTGGCCATAATTCTAGTGGTTGGCCCAAATCTACTCTTTGGTGGGCTTGCATTTGGGCTTGTGCTTGGGCCTCTTCCATAAGATTATTACATACGGATATGAATCCCTATGTAAATTGAGTGTCACATACGGATATTTACATAAAAATTCAATTTAGTATGTAAATACACATTACATACGGATTTTTCCGTATGTAAATGAAAAATTTACATACGGATCATATCCGTATATACAATATTAAATTTTTAATTAAAAGAATGGAAATTGTTACATACGGATTTTATCTGTATATAACATATTACATATTTACTTTATTTTCCCCATAAAATTTCATTTCCCACTCTTACTCAAGATTTTGATTTTCCAAAACCCTATTCTCGTTCCATCCTCCAAAATTTTCCATCCCCACTCCAAGCTCTTACAAACCTTGACCCTTGTGCAAGCACAAACCCTCTAAAGAAAATGGGCATTTTATTTATGCATTTTTCCCCCATTTTCATTGCCTAAAGTGATGGACGTCTTGACAAGTACACTAAAAAAACATTTTTAATACTAAAAAAAAATCGTATATAAAAAAAAATTCAATACTAAAAAAAAATACAGTTACATACGAATTTATCCGTATATAATTCTACCAAAAAGTTATATATAGAAATTACATATAGATTTATTATCCGTATATAATTACATATGAATATTACATATGGATTTATCTATATGTAATTATATACGGATTTTGAATCCGTATGTAACAGTTACCTACATCAATTTTATATATGGATTTTTTTTCGTATGTAAAACATAGTTACTTATGAATTTGGTCTCTTACATACGAATTTGTGTTATATGTAATACCATATTTTCTTGTAGTGAACAGAAGGTAAGAACACCAACAACAACTACTAAACACACCAATAGTAGCTACTAAACACATCACCTACAACTACTAACCACACCCCGACTACTAAAAACACCTCTAGCACCTACTAACCAGACCACCACAAGAGCTAACCTCACCACCGCCACCTACTATGCATACCACGAGAATAAGTTAAACACACCACCACATATGCACACCTCACAGCTAACGAGAACTTCAACTCCAAAGAACTACAAAACCAAAAATGAAGTTAACACATATCAACCATTATGAAGGTGCAAGCACATTTTTTTATCAATTGAACACAACAAAAAAATCAAAAAAAAGAGTTTAATTGGTGAAACAACAACATAGAGACACAAAGAACCAAAAATGCGAACACATAATCGGTTACCAAAGTGGGATAATCGATTATCCCTTGCTTTTTATACTCATAATCGACTAAGTGAGTAGTTGTTCTTCACGCATAATAGATTATGCACTAAATTTTAGCATGTAATCGATTATACACTAAATTTTAGTCTGTAATTGATTATATGAAAAGCAAAATTAGTTATGTTTTCGTTGTGTTGCCTTTGTGCGTGTTATGGAGGTATGAAAATGACTTCACTTGCTTCAATCACCTTCATGCACCTTCCAATAGTTTCTACAAGTATCAAGAACGCCTTTGTGCACCACGATCTAGCTCAACCCCACTAACACGAAACAACAAATGAGTCACTACCTCAACCTGAAAACAATAAACATTTAAGAATGGAAGAAGCTCTCACGTTGCTTAAGTCTCTCAGAACTTTTCAAACCTTTGGCACTAGACTTAACCTACTCAAATTGATATTTATTTTCGCATTTCAAAACCACATCAACCACATTAACTTGTTTCATGGTCAAGTTGTGCATGTGATGGCTCAAGGAATCTTTGCATGGAATCTCTGCAGAAAGCACACTGTGCCCACATTCCATACATAAAAAACAAGGGTAAAATGTGAAAAATAATTCATCCTATGTGGCTTTTTGCTCCAATCATTGCATCTGAGAGGGAAAGAGAAATCATTGTTGACGCGTATCCATTCCATTCCCCTTTCCTATAAAAACCCTTGATGCAAACAACAAATATCCCCTCACATATTGAAAGTACTTATCGATGATTTTAATTCTATAAAAATTAGTTTGTAGCTCAGTTTCTTCTAGTTTATTTAAATAATAATTTTACTTAAAAATATATAAATAATTTTTTTATTAAATCATTATAATTAATTTCACGATCAAATTTATAATACAAGTTTTCATATAAAAACTTATTAATTAATATCCAAATCAACTTAAAAATAGATTTTCTCTAATTTCCAAAACAGCTTAAATAGAATGACAAACACATATTTTTTGTTTGGCTGATTAAAAAACATATTTTCTGTTTGCATAAAAAAATGTTAATTACGGCTATAGACTTTAAATAAAGTAATAATTTTCTGTTTGGTAATAAAGTGCAAAATAATATCAAATTTTCCCTCGTTTGATAAATAAGAGAAAAAAATAAAAAGATGTAAGTAACTTTAAAACAACAGAAGAAAATGTTAAAAAACAATTGTATTTGATTTGATATTTAAAATTTTGAATGTAAAAAAAAAATTATTTTTTTAGAACAATCTCAATTTAAACGTGAATTATAAATCCTTATTAAAAATATCACTTGAAACCAAACATCAATTGTGTATAATCTTTGTCCAAAACTTGCTTTTCATTTTTCCTCCCATTCTTTTAAATTAACAATTCCCTTGATAAACAGAGTATCAATATTTAAAATTTAAAATTGAACTCGAATTTATTTACTAATATTTTAAAAAAAAAAACACAAATAAAAATAAAATTAAATGGTTAAATGATAAAGTAAGAGTATAAGTGTTTTAAAGAATAAAAAATTATAGAAAGAAGACACATTATTGAATTAGGCTATAAATAGTTAAAGAGAGAAATACAAGAAGCTACAGAGCAAAAGAAGAAATAACAAAAAAAATGCACATTATTAAAGAATAAATTATGTTTAGGCTATAAATAGTCGGACAAAGCAACAAAAAACAATAAATAAAGAGTATACTAATAAAATATAAGAAAAGTGAGATAATTTCATAAAATAAAATGAAATAAAATATTATTTAATCATTTTAATTTAAAACTTGTGATCCTAATGTATTAATTGGACTAAGATAGATGAAGTTATAGATAGGTCTTTGGGTTTTCTATCCCGTTCCCATTACTTCTTATAACAAAGGAAAAGTATCTTTTTAACACCCATTTTTTTACCTAAAATATTATACTAAATATAAATAAAATATTATAATAAAATAATAAATTTATGGAATTGTAATTTCAGTATAAGAAAAAAAATATAGTGTCAGAGCATCATCATCTTATAACAAAATATACACAGGAACACGTCTCACTAAATTTTGTAAAAATAATATATGATCTTAAGTCTTTTTAATATATTTTACATATTTTCAGTAAAATCTATACTTCTTTATACGAAAGACAAAAGAATCAAAATATTTTGATTCTCTATTATTTCATATATTTAATATAAATCAAATATATTATTATTTAATTTAAAAAATATATTTACATTTATTTTTATCATTTAAATATATAATATTTTATTATTAGAAACTGTTGTTAGGTAGTTGTTTAAAAAAAGTGATTACAAAGAAATATTTTTCAAAACACAATTTGGTAAACAGAACTTTTCCACAATTAAATTTTTATTTGGAAAATAATATCTTTAACCAGTTAGAAAGGTAAATAAGAGAATAAGAAAGGAGACTAAGTAACCATAAAAACAATAGTGAACAAAATATCAGTAACAAAAACCTTTCTTTCATCTTATACTAATTTCGTTGTTACCTTAGTGGAGTTTTGTAAGTAAAGTTGACTTTTTTTACAGTCTATTAAAATAATTAACTAACTACCCCTTTTCATTCTTACCATTTGCATATACACTACACACATTTGGTAAATGAAATGCTACATTGTACCACAGAAAACTTTTTCTGTTCATACATTTGTATTTTTGGCTTTATAAGAATCAGTTGTCTCTGTGGGCTTGTTAACAGGTTTCAATCAAAGAATAATTCAAGTGTGTTGGTTGTTATCACCTAAGTAATCATAATTCATTCAGACTTTAAATTTGGTATCCGATTTCTTACTCAATTCAATAATCTTTTTTTTTCATTTTCATTAATATTGGTGAAGCAAAATTGGAAGGAAATATTTCCAGAAATATGTGTACAGGAAACAACTCTACTAAGGTCCTATAGGAGCCTATATTAGCCAACAGTGAAGTTAATTTGTTAAAAAAGAAAAAAAGTTATATGGGAATTACATTTGAAATTGAAGAAAACTATTTGGCAGTAATTTTTTATCATACCACAGTGGCTATGCCACTGTATCTTGGTCTTGTTCTGTCAGTCTCAGGTGAAAGCCCCTGTTCCATGGTCTTCCTCTTGTTATTGTTGGCTTGTTGTAGTGATGGTTGCTGTTGTTCTATAGTTGGTTGTGGCTTTGACTCTGACTCTGGCTGAGGATCTTGGGGTTTTGGTGCTTGTTTCTGGTCATTTTGGAGGATTTGCTGGGCATGTTGCTGTAGAACTTCTGAGTTTTCAATCTTTTCAGCTGTTCCTTGCTTTTGATCTTTCGACTTGGTCTTCTTCATGTGGGGTTTAAGCTTGTTCAAATCTGACAGCCTCACAGGCTTCAAGAAAAATTCTTCTGCTCCTTCCTCCAAGCATCTAGTTGTCAGTTTCAGATATTCATCAGAATTTCACTTCAAAAACATGTTCATAGGAAAAAGAAAAAAATAGAAAATTTGAGAAAAAAAAGTAATGCACTATTTATTCTTCTCACCTGCTAATCCTTGAAGGCACATTCTCAGATGACATAATCACAACTGGTATGTTTCTCAAAGATGAAGATTCCTGAAATATCAGAGAGAATCCTATATAAGTTTCTGGTTCCAGGTGGAATAAGTGAAGTGAGGACGTAGTTTTCATAGATTCTCAAACGATTTTTCACTAAAATCAAATACAGCTACTAAAGCAGGAGCTTTAGGAAAAGAAAAATCTTTCGATCAGATAGTGAACCTGATTTGTTTTGGGTGGAAAACTAAAAAGCAGATGGCAGAATTATTCCAGGAGATTATAATTGATTTTTTATTTTGTGGTGGTGAAATGAAACTAGTTCAACTTGACAACTTTAACCAACAACATCAAATCGGAATGAATGCACACTTTCAAAATGGAAAATCCTCTACAAGGGTCTTTGCAAAAAGGAAAACAATCTTGGCCACAAAAACTGAGAAGAAAAGTGGGGAATATAATGGTTAAAAGAGAGATGAGACAGGAATAGAAACCACAGCAAGCAAGCATACCTTGATTTTCTTAAGCAAGTCATAGCCTGTCATGCCAGGCATACAGTAATCTGTAATAACAAGATTCACCTCCACCACCTACAAAGACACAAAATTCCAAAACAATCTCAGAACCCCGGAGAAAGACACTGATCTATGGCTAAAAAAAATCACGTTGATTGAATTTGAATTAGAACACCTTTATGCGTTCTAACAAAAAAAAAAAAAAACATACCTGATTATTGTTGTTGGGAGAAACAGATGGTGTACTTGGGTTGGTCTTATCATTCTCACGCAACCCCAGAAACTCTAAAGCCTTGCTACCAGAATCAACTGTAGTAACTGCCATTGAAAAAAAAGGGTCCTTCTTATCAGACAACACGGCAAACAAGAGGCAAACAAAATTCAATTTTGCAAGATGTTGGCCTAAAAGAAAGCACCTTGGTAGGAAGAGGTTCTGAGGAGCCTCTCAATGAGTTTCCTATCTATGATGCTGTCATCAACAGCCAACACATGAAACTGCGACTCTGCAGCCATCCCCATTTGTGGAAAGGTGGATTGAAGACGGTGAAGTGAGGAAGAAGGCAAGAATTGGAAGGAAAAAAAGGAGCGGTTGGAAGAATGGTGTTATGGGAGAAAGATGAGAAGGGAAGATGGGGATGAGGATGAAGAGCTTTGTATTGAAATAAGACCCACCAAAATCCCCATCCCACAAAGCAAGATCCGACCAGATTTCATCCCAAATCTTGCAAATTTTCCAAGTTGATCTTGAATTACCGGGGAAGCAATGGGAAATTATAAGATAAAGAGTAGGAAGAAACAATGAATGAATAAAAAAAAGAAATAAATCTTAGTGAATATTTTTGGGTTGTTGAGGGTTGAGAGAAGGGTGGAGTGAGGTTTATTTATATATATGTATAATAGAAGAAGAGGGAGAGAGAAAATGGTGGTGAAAGTAGAAAGTAGGATGAAGGCAAAAGAGGAAAGAGGAAGAGAGAGAGAGAAAGGTGTGTTGGTGGGGCCCACAAAAATCCCTTGAAGAGATACAGGTGAGGTCAGCAATGGTGCCTTTTATTTTCCCCTGGCTGTGAAATCATGTGGCGCTTACCATATCTTGGGCAGGTGGGGGAGAGTGGTGGCAAAGAGAGGCCAATTTCTTTTGATTCCCTTTTAAGATTTGCTTCCCATGCCCATCCCATCCCATCCTCATTCATCATCATCCCCATCTCATGCACATCCATCATCTTTTCTTTTCTACAAACCCCATTAACAAATATCAAAACTTTAATCTCTATTTAATTCCTTCTTTACATGCCTTTCAACGCATGCAATACCATAAATTTGTCTCTTAATCTCCTTCAACAAACATAACTTACTTTCTAATCTTAATAACAACACAAACATATAAAAAACGTGAACGGCGATTATAATATTCTCACCCACATATTTTTCTTTATTGGTGGTGATTGTTTTTTCTTTGGCTTGGCAACCCAAATTAGATATCCCACCATTTCTTGAAACATGATGATGATGATTGAAAACGCGCAATGAGAAATTGTGCAAAGTTGTATTGAGTGTGTGGAAGTGAAAAAACTATATCTTAGATTCAACATTTGCGCATAATGTTGTGTTTGATGGTATGAGATAGATGGCATGAAGGTATTGATGTTGAAGGGAGAAAAAACGGGGCACATGCGAGAAAACGATAAAGTGAAAAGGCACTAACTAGTGGGCCAATTCACCTAAATCTTCTAATGTCTTCTCCCTCTTTTCTCCCCTTCATCATGGCCACGCTTCACGACCAAGACCAAGACTATGAATGAATCAATGAAAATTTTGTTTTACTTTTATCCCATTCATGCCCATTTTTTCAATTTCATAGTCAAGTGTTCATACCAATTTATTAAAATTTACATGGAAGCATGCTGGAATGTTCATCCTTCATCATTCTTGCTCCTAACTCATTCATTGTCATCGTCCATGCTTGTTATTTTCTCCAAACATCCAACAAACTTATATGCATATTAGGGACGGAAATCATTTACACACAAGAATATAATTCTGTCGCAAATCAGCTACGTGGAAAACATAAATCTTTATTCACTACATAGATCAAGAATATTCTAAAAAAAGTATCAAGATTCACTTTATCTTTTATTTTCTTGTCACCATCTTATACCTATTTTTCCTTAGAGATAACATATTCAAATTTCATCCATTTATCTCCTTATTATGAACTTCTTTTTTTCTTACTACTTTTATTTTTCAAATCAAGATGTTGTTGAAATAAATCACATATGTATCACCTAAACTCATCCCTTCTATTTATGATTTGTCTTATGAGTTAACTGAATCTAATTCCACAACCTATTATTAATTTCCTTCATTCATAATATGATCAAACATGTGCCTCTTCACATAAGTTATACAACATTTTAAACTCAATAAACATTAATTTAAGCCATTTTTTTCCAAAATAAGATACTTGATAGTATGATAGATATGCCAAATTTTTTGGTTTCAAGTGTAAAATATGTTCACGCGTTTATTTTTGTTTTATTTCGATTGTGCTTTATCGAATCAATAGAAAGTAATATAAACCATAAAAGATGGATTTAAAGGTATTTCAGCCAAAATCCTTGACAAAAACTTCTTAATCTGTATATAAGAGTTTTAGTTTAAATTATATATGGTTCATTTTTTTAAAACAATACATTACATCTAGTAAACTTTAAAGATTAATCATGTCTATGCATAAATTAATGCTATATTTTATTTCTTTCATATTTCATAAACCATTATCGTTTGTCTATTATTATGACATTTTCTTGATGACACATTTAATCATTTTGCCTTCTGTGTTGTTAACTTGACGAAGTTGTAACAGTGACACGTCTTCTATTTTTTAATTTAAACCTTAATTATATTTAATATGACGGAATTAAAATTAAAATTGTACTTCGTAAATAATTGTATCCTTCAAACTCACTTTAAAAATATTTTATTATAGTTTGAAAGTAAAGATATTGCTTTTTTTTTTTAAATTGAGTCTTTCTATTTATTTGGTGATATCATTACTAGACTAATACAGATTTTTATCTTTAGTATTCATGACTGAATATTTCGAGCATTAAATTTACAATTAACAATATAAGGGGTTAAACATCGATCATTAAGATAAATCTTTGTATTTATTTTAAAATTTGAACATATCTAACTCAATTCTATAAAATATGATTCTAATAAGTTATATATTTTATTTTGGTTATATTATTAATTGAGCTAACAGATTAAACCTCCTATCAGCAAGTATAAATGAATATTTGAATATGTTTAATTTAGCAGTTTACTTTTTCTGTCATATTATTTTTCATTTTTGAAAAGAAATAAATATAAAAAGTAATTATTTTAAAGTAAATAAACACAAATTAAAATTAATTTGTCTATTTTTTTTATATATATACCCTCTTTGAAACACAATTATGATAGTTAAGAGAGAGTCAAATATTGATAGTAAATTTTTCTCTTAATAAGAATGATTGGTTTACCACGTTAGGAAGAGTAATCCTTTGACTAAACACAGTCTTAATGATAATTAAGTTTTGATTATTAAGAATTAATGATGAGTTATAGACAATGGAGACTAAAGGTCAACGGTTATAAAAGGTGTTATTTTTAGGTTAAACGTAGGCAGACGCAAGCTTAGATCAGCAAACCCTAGAAAGAAAAAGAGGAAAGGGGGGGTCCTCCTTTCCCTTCAAGCCAGAGCCATATATGCATCTTCACATGCACTCTTCCATGGAATAGGGGACCAAAACTTTAGGGTTTTCCTCAGCATTTGCTGCCATTGATGTTCAAAAAGCATCAACATACATTCATTAAAGTCATCGAAACTACTTGATGGATGATTTATGAACAGTGTTTTTTGTTACACTAATTAATGAGAAGATTTAGTGCAGGAGAGCGAATCCTATATCATTATTGATCTTGAAAGCAATAGTATAGTACTGGATTTAGAATCCTATATTTTACTTCCACATTTTTCTTCCTCATCCTTCACTCTCACCAACCTATTCAATGTTTTGCTGTGAGATGCTGCTATATATATATTTCCTATGCTGAAAACATAAAACTTCATAATTTAATGCCAATGTAGGGACTGCAAACAAGTTTTATATTTCAATTTAATTACATGCTCTCAAATTATATTAACAAATTTAACGTTTCAAATACATATTAATACACTTATACTTAGTAAGCGTCATTAAAAAAAATTAAGACTAAATTACAATATTAATTTTGATCCCCTTAAATTTGTAATCCGTAATTTTTATCTCTAAATTTTAAAATTTCTTCTATTTTGGAGTCCTTAAATATGTTTTATTTGTTTGTATTAAGCTCTAAATCTAACATATTTAATATATACACACACATAAACAACTAATTAATTTAAGTGAAATGAAAGGATCAAAATTAAAGATCAATAAATCCTACCAATTTTTTTTTTTTTTGTAATATTCTATAGAATAAGGAAAATTTAAATATTTAGGGGAAGAAGTTTTTTTTTTCTATCTTGGCAGTAATATTAGTTTTTTGTGTTTAATATGAAATATTAAAAATATTACATGTAAGTATTTAGTTTCAGGATTATATTTTGTTCGTGCTTTTTCACAAATTTTGCTTATAAAGGAATACTATTATTGTAAGAGTCATTAATTTATTCTTTCTAATTAATAAAAAACATCTACAACTACAAATTATTTTTTATTTTATTTTTCTGTTCATTTTAGTTGAAACCATCTAACTACAAGTTGCATTCTCTAATTTTGGGTATGGAACAAATCCTAGGTCAAATGTTTGCCATAACCTTGACAATTAATAGGGTGTTTCTAGAAAGTTTCAAATCTGACTGTTTGATTTAAGAGAAAAGTAAACAATAGTTGAAAAGAGAAAAACAAGAGAATTATATAATTTTGTTGTAACTTTATTGTGAATAGAAAATTAGGGAGAGGGGTAAAATAATAGGGTCAAACATACATATTTTTTTTTCCTCTCTCTTACCATAACAAAAAAAGAAAAGATGTTTGAAATGGCAAATCTATATGAATATATTTACTTACTATTATACTTAAAAAGTCATTTAACGTAAATACATTTATTTTTTTCTTACTTTTATTTTAAATAAAAGAATAGTCATTCAAAACATTTTTTAATCTATTTTTCTATGTATGCAAACAATAAAACAGAACATATTTAGTTTATATATACTGTTTAAGCGAGCAGTCATATTTTTCTAAAACTTTGTATACTAGCTCTTAAATAAAAAAGTGTTAAGTATGTGTGACATTTTAATCTTTAAAACATGTAGTTTATCATTCTTATAGTTACTAAACTTTATAATTTATTGCTATTATAGGCCTCAAAAAAATTATGATAGAATTAACATGACCAACACATATTTTGTCTTCTATGTTTTTTATATCTTTATTTTAAAATATTATTATAACAAGGTTTCAAAAGGTTTCATTTTTTAGATTTTCGTATATCTTTATTTTAAAAAATTATTATAACAACGTTTCACACATTTAAAAATAAAAATAAAAATTTATTCATCTTTTTTCTTTATATCTAAACATAGTATAAAAGTAAACTTTACTAAGCAATGTCTTCCCATTTTATACAAGAAAATTATTAAATATCAATAATTTAGTGATTAAAAATAATTAGTCATTATTGATTAATTTATATATTATTTTATAAATTAAACAATTATATTGATTAATTTAGAATTTAAAGTAGTTAATAACTAAAACCTTAGTAGTTAATGTTAGATACCAATTTAGAAATTATTTTATAATTTTTTTATTAATAATAGAAACTACTTTAGATACCGATAATTTTTAATTTATAAAATAGTATCTAACTTAGTTAATATAATGAATGATTATTTTTTTTTATCTCTAGTTGATATTTAATAATTTTTTTGTAGTGTATATTTGCTTTTTAGGTATTGGTATTGGATTTTCAAGGTACGTAAACGTTTTAACACGATCAATCGACATTGTGACAAGAATCCTAGGAAACGTTTGCAAAGGAATGAGGGAGAAGCAATCACCCAAAGAAAGCAATCGACGGATAAAAAACCCTAAACAAGGTGAAAGAGAAAGAACAGAGAAAGGTGGAGAGGAGATGCAAGAACATAAACTAAAGCCACACAAGAATAAAACTGAATTCATAAAATGTATATATTGTTGTGTTACAAACAACAAAACAGAGGAGTACTTATAGAGAAAAGTGGAACAAAAATAACAGAAAGCCTAAACCAGAAAAACAGAAAAATAGGGCCCAATTATGCGGCCCAATGTAAACTATACATGGATTGATCACCCCCCACAAGTTGGGAATAAATATTTCTCATTCCTAGCTTGGACTTGAGCTCTTTGTAGATTGCAGGTGCAAGAGGTTTGGTAAGAATGTCCACAATCTGCATAAAGGAAGAGATGAGGAGTAATTTGAAAAGGCCAACTGTGATCTTTTCTCAGACGATGTGGCAGTCAATCTTAATGTGCTTGGTGCGCTCATGAAAGACTTGATTGGAAGCAATGTGTATTGTAGATTGGATGTCACAGTGGATGGTTGTTGGTTGAGTATAGGAAAGCCCAAGTTCTTGAAGGATGTAGGTTAGCCACTGAATCTCATAGGTGGTTGTGGTTAAGGCTCTATATTCTGCTTCAGAGGAACTCTTGTAAATTGTTTGTTGTTTCTTTGATTTCCATGAAACAAGAGAATCTCCCAAGAAGATGGAGTAACCGGTTATAGATTTTTGGGTTTCAGGACAAGTGGTCCAATCTGAGTCACTGAAACCACAAAGTTGGAGAGTGTTGTTGTTGTGAAAAAAAAATGTTGTTCCGAGGGTTTCCTTTCAAATACTGAAGAAGGTGAAAAGTAGCTTATTGATGGAGAGTGGTAGGAGAGGAAAGAACTGACTTAGGTTGTTGACAACAAAGGCAATATCAGGTCGTGTGTTGGTGACGTAGATGAGCTTGCCAATAAGTCTTCTATATGTAGAGGTTTCAATGTTAGTGAGTCTTGTACTTTTTGAGGAAGAAAGCCGAGATGAGTGAACCATGGGTGTGGACATAGGGGCAGAGTTTATCATGCTAGTGTCATGAAGAAGAAGATCTACCACGTATTTGCGTTGGCAGATGTGGAGCCCTTGGCTATTTCTGGCCACCTCCAGGCCCAAAAAATTAGTGAGGTCTCCTGGATTCTTGATCTTGAATTGAGTGTCCAGTAGAGATGTGATATTAGTGATTTCCTTATGATCAATTCTAGTAAGCACGAAATCATCAACATACACAAGAATAATGGTTATGTTAGTTCCTTTACAGTTTAAAAAAAGAGAGTGATCAGTAGAGGATAAAATGTAGTTATTTGAAAGTAAAAAATGAGACAGTTTTGCATACCATTGACAACCAACCTGGCGAAGATCGTAGAGTGATATTTGTAATTTGCAGACATGTTGAGGGGATGGAAGTTTGAGGCCCAGAGGTGGTTGCATGTAAACTTCCTCAATGAGATCACCCTGGAGGAAGTCATTATTCACATCAAGTTGTTTAAGAATCTAGTCTTAAGAGGTGGCAACAACAAGTAAAAGTATTAAAGTGGTTAGTTTTGCTACAGGAGCAAATGTATCTAAGAAATCAAGACCTTTTAATTGAGTGTAGCCTTTGGCTACCAATCGTGCTTTATGGTGATCAATGGTGCCATCAGATTTGTGTTTCACTTTAAAAACCCATTTGCAGTCAATAGTTTTCTTTCCTGGAAGGAGAGTGGTGATCTGCCATGAATTGTTAGCATTAAGAGCATTGAGCTCTTCTTGCATTGCTTGTTTCCAGCAAGAATGCTTAGAAGTCTCAGTGTAGGAACTGGGTTCATTGTTAGAAGATATAGAAAAAATTGTGTGTTTGAAAGAAGGTGAAAAAGCATTATAAGAAATGAATTTATGAATTGGATACCGAATACTTACAGTGTTGGCAGTGGGTAAACTAGTATGGAAATCCTCTAAATAGGCAAGTATGCGTCTTTGTCTACTTTAACGTCTAGGTGGAATGATGTTGTCTTCATTCTGAATGCTTGTAGTCTCGTTCTCAGGATTTTGACTGTCATAATCAAACAAGATATCATCACAGATTGTATTATAATTAGCAAGAATGGGTAAAGATAAAGTGTCAGGACTTCGTGTGTTATCATGATTCAATTTATATGGAAAATGATGTTCATGAAAGATCACATGTCTTGAAATTTCAATACGACGATACTTTAAATTTACGAGAATGTAACCCTTGGTATTGTGTGGAAAACCAAGAAAGATGCCATGAACAAATCGAGTATCTAATTTCTTTCTATTAGCATGAATGGTAGTAGAATAACAAGAGCAACCAAAAACACGTAAAGAAGAGATATCACAAGGTTTTCCAAAATATTTTTCATATGGAGCAATGTCTTGTAAAAGAGGAGTAGGTGCGCAATTTCTGAGAAAAACAACGTGTTGGACAATAAAGTCCCAAAAAATATAAGGTAAATTTTCTTGAAACAGTAAAGCGCGAGTAATGTTTAAAATGTGTTGGTGTTTACGTTCAACTATACCATTTTGTTGATGTGTTTCTATGCAAGTAGTTTGATTAACTGTGCCTTTGGAAGTAAAAAAAAAAAAAGTTTTCATAGCAAATTCAACACCATTATGATAATGAATGCATTTAATATTTTAAATTGATTTTCGCATAAGAAAAAAATTTATGAGATGGGTGCGAACTTCAGATTTAGCATGCAACAATATAGTCCATGTATAACGAGAAAAATCATCAACAATAGTAAAAAAGTAACGGAAATTGTCCATAGATGTAGCAGAACAGGACCCCCAAATACCAACATGACTAATGTCAAAGATAGCAGTAGTGTGATAAGTACTTAGAGTAAAGGGAAGTTTTCTTTGCATGATTATAAATATCACAACTGAGTTTTATTAGCAGAAACAAAAGGGTATTGATTTTTCAAGACATGCAACCTTTCATCAGATGGATGCCCCATTCTATAATTCCACAAATTATTTTCCTTAACATTGCAAGAGATAGAAGGAATAAAATTGTGTGTGGCAGTGTGAAAAATAGAAGAGTCAAAGATATACAAGCCATGATATTAGCTAAACCAATCCGCTCTTTGGAGAGGCTGTCCTGTATAAGATAGTGGGGGGGGGGGGGGGGG
>Ga0123342_1006752_pt1 | contig 15696 bp, 5 predicted proteins | sample Turbeawhitnodule_FD_89960 | JGI IMG/M metagenome (GOLD analysis project Ga0123342, IMG submission 89960) | Root nodule microbial communities of legume samples collected from Mexico - Turtle bean Mexico white nodule | ecosystem: Host-associated > Plants > Roots > Nodule | place: Mexico: Nepantla... | reverse complement strand
CTTGATAAAAGAAATTCTAAAGCCTCACAGAATAATTTGGTGTAGGGAAATTTCATCAACTAAGACCTCTTTTTAGACACTTTGGAGCATTACAATTTATTCTCAGTTCTTTATTTAACTTTTTTGTGTAATCATATTCCTTTCAAGATGCTTTCTTCTCCTTGATATATGCTCTATTATAACAATTTTATGAATAAACAATATTTGCACTTACACTGTCATCTAATCACAAACTGCCATGTATCAAGAAATCGTTCTAATGATGATTTCTGACAATACAAAAACTCTTATATTGGCACAATACAGATAAGTTAATCAAAATTACAAACTTGACAAATTCTTCGATTGATTGAGAGCATTTTGAATTAACAACAAACAGAAAGCAATTGGTTCAATGAAGCTGGACTGAATCAATTTGATTACAGAAAGAATTTACATTACATGGCAACAAGTTCCACATAAAACCAGATACCATATGCAAAGAAAAAACACAAAAAGAATCCCCAATTCACAACAGAGCTGCTGAATCTACTTCATCTCTGAGATCTATTATCAAATTGGAATCTATTGATAGATTCTGATGTGCTTATACATTCTAATTGGATTTATTGAAGCTCTAGGAATGTATGTATGTAAGTATAAGAAAATGCAGAAGACAAGTGAAATACTTGCAGACCTTCGTTTGCGCCTCTGTTCACGCCTCTGCTCACACCTCCGCTCGCCTCCGTTCGCCTCCGCTCGCACCTCCGTTCGCACCTCTGTTCGTCTCCGTTTGCGGCGACGCCTTCCACCCGCAGCTTCCTCCTCCTCCTCTCGCACCTTCGTTCGCACCACAACCACCACCTACAACTTCCTCCTACTTCTCCAATGGTTCTTCAATACCCTAAAAGCCAACACCAAATCTATACTGAAACTTGAAGAAGAATAAGAAAACTTTTTTAAAATAATAATAATAATATTCAATAATTTATGACACACAAATTCAGTTTTTTAAATAAATTTGAATTTGAATTTTTCATATATAATTTCAAATTTCAGTTTTATAAATTAACAAAAATAATTAAAAAAATGGATTAAAAGTAGTAAGTTTTGTATGAAAAATAAAATTATTTTTCTAAATATAAATTATTAATTTTACAAAAAGTTTTAATAAATTAATTTAACTTTGTTTATGTGGCATAAACAATAATGGAGAAATTACAGTGTCGGAAGTGGAATTTAGCATATACCCTACTGCCCATTGTATTTAAGTTAAGAAAATAAGTTATATTACAAATAACTTCAAGCTAGCGGATCAAATTGCATACAAATTTGTCACTAATAAATAAAAAATGTAAATATAAATTATAAATAACACTTCATACAATCGAAAATAACTAAATGTATCATATCATTGTAGATGAAAAATTTGCTTGTATATTTAATACAAGCTATTATATTTAATCATATATTTCTAATTTTATTTTTAATATACTTATACTTTTATATAAGTATATTGGTATTACTAATTTATAGATACTAATAAAATACTAACTAAATTTAAAATAATATTAATAAATATATTGATTAATTAATGGCAGTTTATATTTATTAATTTATTAATGAATATTTGATCATATACCCAACATATTAATGAACCTAAATTAATAATTATGAATAATATTAATTAATAGTGTCAAGTAATAGATATATATATTAATGTTGAAATTATATAGTATTAACTATCACAAAACGGATGAGAAGTATATAATATTAAGATCACAAAAACTGATCAGTCCAATTTTGACAAGACATATGTAAAAATGAAATATGGGATTATCGAAATTACGTGTAATAAAAAAATTATAATGCTGAAATAAAAAAATATTTTAATATCTAATTATTTTCTAAACAATAATAATAATTATGTGGCCTAATTTTTTTTAAAAGAATTAATTTTATTAATAATAATTTTTTGTTATGTAATTTTATTTATAATTTTTATTTGAGTTGATATTTTAAAAATAATATAACATTAATTTTATTTAAATTTAAGAAACTACATCATGAATATATAAAGTGTTATCCTTGTATATTTTTTTAAAATAAAAATGAATTATTATTATTATTAGAAGTAGTAATAAAATAAATAATTATATTTAGCGACCAAAAGAATTCGGTGGCTAAAAAATATATTTATTTGGTGGCTGATTTGGTAAAAAAAATAAACAATTATATTTAGCGACCAAAGAAAAATCTGTGGCTAAACAATAAACATTTTCGGTGACTAATTCGGTTGCAGAAAATACACAATAATATTTAGCAACCATATTAAAATCGATGGCTAAAAAAGAAACATAATCTGTGGCTAATTTGGTTGCAAATATATTTTTCCAATTTATTCAAAACAGCCACCACTTTAGCGACCAGTTATTTTGTCACTCTCAACTTCGGTCGCTGATTCGGTTGCAAAACTAACTAAAATCATTAATAATTCAGTTAGTCGCTATTTCGGTCGCAGATTTGACACTACATGTATTCTGTGACTATTTCGGTTGCAAATTGCGACCACTTATTTTCGGTCGCTGAATTCGGTGACTAAATTGTTATTTTCTTGTAGTGGATGCTATTAAAAAAAATTAGCTTCCCTTACCTTAATTGCTTGCTTTCCAAACAATTTCTAGAATTGTATTCCCTCAGTCTGGATAAGCTTCAAGATTTAAGGACCTAATGCAAGTTATTCAAACAGAACAAAAATTCAATATATAGTAGAATAAGTTGAAATCAACACTTTTCTCAACTGACCCCACTAGGATTGATGACTAAATCATAGAGAATAAGGGATCTTTAGAGTAAAAATTAACTCACTATGTTTGAAAATCTGATCGAGTAGAAATGTTCCTTAACTCCTCCGCTACAACGTGGTTCGATCAGATTCTAAAATAGATGATGTATGGAGTGAGAAACGAAGAGAGAAGGGAGAGGGTTGGAGAGATGGAGAGAGATGCTCGTATCTCCTCTTCAATTTCCCAAGTGGAATCTCCAGAGATGAGATCCCATAATACTTTCACCATTGGAATACTTCTTCCACAGAGTTGTTTCACTCGTGAATCTAAATGACAGATTTTCTTTGGCCTGAATGGAATTAGACTCGAGAATGTGACTAGGATCAGGTATGTAATTTCTTAACTAGGATACGTGGAAAATATTGTGAATGTTAGCTAAAGGAGGAGACAAGGCAATTTCATAAGCCACAGGGCCTATTCTCCTGAGAATTTGATATGGTCCTATGAACTTGAGAGTCAATTTCTTTGATTTGATTGCTCTTCCTACACCAGTGAATGGTGTAACTCTAAAAAAACATGCTCACCTACAACAAATTCTAAAGGTCTTCTTCTTTGATCTGCATAAGACTTTTGCCTGCTGAGAGATGTTTTCAATCTTTCCTTAATCATTTTGACTTTCTCATTGGTTTGTTGTATTAATTATGGTTCAATTAACACACTCTCACCATTCTGAAACCTGAACAGAGGTGTCCTGCACTTTCTTCCATGTAATGCCTCGAAAGGAGCCATTCATATGATAGCTTGGTAATTGTTATTGTAAGTGAACTCATTTCATCCCAACTGCCCAAATGGTCTAACACATAAATCTTGAGCAAATCCTCTAAGGACGGGATAGTTCTCTTTGATTGCCCATCAGTTTGAGGATGGTATGCTGAGCTAAGTCTGAGTTTAGTCCCCAAAGCTTCTTGAAGTGTTTGCCAAAATCTGGGTTCTCTATTTGATAGTATGTTAGAGGGTACACCATGCAATCTGACTATTTCACCTATGTAAATTTGCGTCAACTTCCGCATAAAGATTCTCAAATCTATAGGTAGGGAGTGTGTCGTCTTTGTCAACCTAGATCATGAGTTGGATAATTTCTTTCAAGCACCTTTAACTAACGAGAAATGTAGGCAACAACTTTCTTATTCTACATTTGAACAAAACCCAATCCCTGATAGGAAGCATCATAGGAAACTTCAAAAGACTGATTGGTATAAGGGATTGTCAATACTGGAGCGCCAATCAAATTTCTTTTCAACTCTTCAAAGCTTCTCTCACATTGTTCAGTTCATGCAAAAGAATGATCATTTCTAGTCAATTGGGTCAAAGGAGCCACTATTTTAGAAAAGCCTTATGTGAATCTCTTGTAATATCCTGCTAACCCCATAAAACTTTTAATTTCTGTAACAGTTTTAGGACGTTCCTGCTAAAGTACAACCTCCACTTTAGAAGGATCTACTGATATTCCATGTGCAAAGATAACATGTCCTAAAAATTGTATTTCTGACATCCAGATGTCACATTTTGAAAGTTTAGCATATAAATGTTTTTCTCTCAAAATGTTCAGGACAGTTCTAAGATGTTTTGCATGTTCTTACCTTGCATGAGAATAAATTAAAATATCATATATGAACACTACCACAATCCAAATTCCATTATGTACTCTCATTGTCCATGGAAAAGGAACCACATATATAAACACAACTTTATTTCTACTTAGTCACGTCCAATGATTGTAACATTATCCCAGGTCTTTGATACTCCACTTCAATCTTTTATAGGTCAGACAAACAAGGACATATAGAGCCACTTCCTTTTTATGTTGAACCATCACAAAACTTCTTCAAATATTATCTTAGTTATGTGTGATGCACATTAAATCATTTTTATAACTTTTATACTAGACTATGTTCTCTAACTTCTTGTTTACAAATACAAAAAACTTATCCTAAACCTCATAATTCCCCCTTTAGTGCCATAATGAAATTCTCAGACCACTTAGTTCTTAACTCTTCATTATTTTGAATCTTTAACCGTTACATTTGATACTTGAAATGTTTCATTGCTCATGGCAGTTTCAACTAAATCTTCCTTCCCCAGATGATACACAAACTTAGAATCTTACTCCCTTAATAACTTTACCAATCTCTTTTGTCTCGTGTCTAATCTCTTTTGATCAAACAAGTACTTAAGATTTTTACCATATTGAATGTAACTAATCAACCTCATGTAACAATCAATTAAATCCACATAACTTTTCGTTTTCATGTTATCCTTTTAAAGACATTGTTACTCACTCTTACATATCATATTTAGATCTATAGGTTGCCTTATACACATTTTCACTTTTTCCTTAAAGTTTTGGATACCCAAATCTCATGTCTACATGAAAAACATGTTTCATGCAACTTGATCCATCGTACCATCACCCTCAAGAAGTTCAATATATAGTATAATAAGTTGAGAGGAACAATTTTCTCAACTGACCCCACTAAGATTGATGACTAAGTCATAGAGAAAAAGATAGAATATGAGATCTTTAGAGTAAAAATGAACTTAATCTGTTTGAAAATCTGATCAGGTAGAAATGTTCCTTAATTCCTCAGCTACAGCGTGATGCGATCAGATTCTAAAATAGATAATATATGGAGTGAGAAATGAAGAAAAAAGGGAGAGAGTTGGAGAGTGAAAGAAAGAAAAGGAAATTGCAACGTTCTTACATATATAACTATAAGTTGATATAGTAAGGATAGTTCATTGCATCTAGTTTAAAAAGTTTAATACAAAAACCTTATTTAATTAGTCATCTCTTAATATTGTAATATTTTTTATTTAGAATATAACTCAATATATCTCTTGGAATACATACATACTTTCCATAATGTTGGATTACCATCCATATCTTAACCAAATCACATAGCTTATTTTATACTCAAACTCTAAATCAATACTTTTAATCCATTATTTCATTCCAAACTAAATCAATCCATTTGCATCACAAGACATATAAATTTGACATTTTGGTATTATATATTTCAATAATGACATTAATTCCTTAAATCAACTTTATTTATTTATTTAATACTGTTTTAAAAAAAATTCACAAGTTCATTTTATGATAAATTCACTACTGTTCAGGTTTATATTATGTACACAAATTCAAGGCAGTGAAATCATTTGGACTATTTTTTCCATGGACCATTGAAGAATTATTTGGACTTACTTTTAATTTTTGAAGGATCTGCAGGATGTCTTGCATATATTATACTTTAACTGTCTTAATTATATTATTTTATATCAAATATGTGGTCGCCATTATTATTTTAAAATAATTTCCATATTACTTATTATGTTGCAGATGATATATTATATATATATAAAAGAATGAAAATAAAATAATAATAATAAAAATAATAGTATATATTATTACAAAGTGGACTTTAAGCCTAACTCAACCTCATAAAACCGGATCATGAGGGTAAGGTTTGCACTCACTTATATACAATGAAAGACTCTAATATCTAGTCGATGTGGGATCTCCATCACACCAAATACCCGCTAGGATAAGTTCGAAAATGGTTTTAATACCATATTAGATAGTGGACTTTAAGTCTAACTCAACCCCATAAAACCGACTCATGGGATTGAGGTTTGCACCCACTTATATACAATGAAATGTCTTTATATACAATGATATATATATATATATATATATATATATATATATATATATTGTTCCCGCCAGTTGACCAGGGACGTCTTCGTGCGTGGTTTCAACTCGCGAGCTAGGGCACCTTCGTTTTGCGCCATCGTGAGTACTTGAAAAGAAGTGAACAAAGGGGCGCCCTCGTGGCCGTTTGCACTCCGACGATCAAGTCAGCTAGCGAGAATCATCAAAGGGACACACCTCCGTATCGGAGCACCGTGAATGGATGTTCTGAAGGTGGTCGAATAACTGAGTAACTAATTTGCTCTCTTTCCCTAATTGCCTGTGCGTACAGTGAGTCCGCGAGCAAGCAACTAGAGTGTGTGTGAAACTGCTCCCCCTCGTCTCAAACATCTAAAGTCGCTCCTTTTAAATGTCTCAAGCATTTAAAGCTGCTTAAAGTGCATTTAAAACGTATAAAAACGTTCAACGCGTTTAAAACGTATAAAAACGTTCAACGCGTTTAAAACGTTCAAAGCATTTAAAGCGTTCAAAGTGCTTTAAAGCGTTCAAAACGTAAATTGAATAAAAACATACCTTAGCAAACTTTCAGGGAAACTTATAACCGTTGATGTTTCAGTGCTTATTGCCCTGTGTTCTTCTGACTTGATTGCTATTTTACGTGGAGGGCCTCATAGCACCGTAACCCAACTTAGGGACATTCCATCGTTTAAGCCCTCCTTCCTTGAAGTGCATCTGGCGCAGGGGGTGACTTTCTGGGTGCCAACTCATGCGCCCCAGCCTCTAGTCACTCGCCCTGGGAGTGTATCTACTTTCCTCTCGTACTACGCACCTGGTTCACCCCTGGGCGTGGCCCCCTCATGGGTCGTATCTATTCCAGGGGTCTCCTAGAGGTGGCGTGGGTACTTCACGAGTCAGGTTACTCCCTATTGGTAGTACTAGAACTATGACCTTGAAGCCACCTTTCTCTTCCCTTTATTACTGTCCTGAGGTACCGGGGCCCGATGCCTCCTCGTCCGTACTGTGGCCTCCTGTGGTGTTGCCCCCTCCACAGTCTTTCCTACCCGTGGGTATCGGGGGTAACACCGTCGATGTCTCAACTTGGCGACGCCCCAACCTGACGACGCCTCAAGCGGTCAACTTGTTGACCTTCCTCCCTGAGCCCCTTGAGGGGTTCCACCATATGTTGACTTTGACTTTGACGTTGACTTTGACTCTGGTCAACACCCGGAGACGGGACGATATATATATATATATATATATATATATATATATATATATATATAATTTTATATTAATATTGGATTCTATGTCAATATAATATAATAAGTACATCGGTTTTAATTTTAGTACGTTTCACCCATTTTAGGGCGTTTTGATAAATCGACACATTGTTCACAAATTAAATAACGATTTTTTTTTCATTTTTATATTACTTTTTATCGACTCTAATTTATTAATTTCTTGTAGTGAAATTTTACAATTTTTGTTAATTAAGATCTACTAAAAATTTGAATAAAATATATCAAAATAATACAAACTTTACAAATATAGAAGAGAAGATAAAGTAGCGTTTAATTATATACTAAAGAATAGATCTTTCTTTAAAGCATTTGAAGAAAATGAATATTAAAGATAAAAATGTTAAAATATTTTAAAAATAAGAGAGTAGTTAAAAAAAAGATAAAGGTGAAACTATAAAAAAAAAGTAACACTAAAAAAATATATAAAATGAAAAGATGGAGTAAGTAATACGAAAAGAAAATCTAAACTTAATAAAATGGCATAAGTAAAAATTTTTAATACTAAAATGTTTTCAATTGATAATAATTAATATTTTACAAAGAATTATTTATTGTTCAAAATCTAGCTAATTATTTTATTTAAAATAATTTTAATTTTAATATGATATGAAATAATATGAATAATATATAGTATATTTTAATTCTATTAATTCATTTAAATCTATTCAAATCAAAATATACAGCAACAACTAGCTAATCAATATATAGTTATGCATATTTATAAATTAAAGTAAAAAAAAAAAAATCAACTTCATTCCTGTAGTAACCTACTAAATAAAGATTTTATTATGTGGTAAAATATTCTTTTATATATATATTGAGAATAAATCTTGCCAAAATTTTAATTTAAATCTACTATAAATTTAAATAAAATATATCAGAATATACTAACTTATCATTGCGTTATCAATTAAAATGTTAAAAATAACTAAATATATCATAAATAAATACATTATTTTATTGACTTGATAATTGATTATATTATAAAATTGATTTTACATTTTTTAATAAATTAATTCCTATACAATTTAAAATAAAAATTATATATAAGATAATGATTTAATTAATATAGTTAAATTTAAAAATTATTTTTTTATTAGAGAAAGTTAAATAAACAAGTTCAGTCACATTTCAAAGAAAAAAAAATCAATAAAGTATATTTCATTGATAATTTGTTTACATGACAATTTTTTGTTACTATAATAATGTAATATATCTAGTTGATTATTATATAATTACAAATAAAAAAATCAAAAATTAAAAAATGTAATATTATTTAATATATTTTATGTTCTTTTTCGCATTAATTATGAAAAAAAAATGAGATGTTGATACATTTTTCTGATACATGATTTTGAGTGCACTAAATAATCACACATGCTAAATGATTATCATGTAACTAGGGATAAAATCAAGTAACAACACTAATAATCTTTCCTTTCCATTGAACTCCATGCATGCACTTCATCTCTCTTCTCTGAAACTAATATATAAATAAATAGAATATGCAATTTTCTTTCATCACAAATAACTCTTTCATTAACAATTTTATACTGTCTTCAGAGTTAACTCTTTCAACAAAATCTTCTCCACACAAAATGATGTGGACAAAGTCACTCATCAAGAGCATGTGCATTCTCTTTTTGTTCTCACGAGCAGTTTTGGCAGCCACTGACCTGGTTCATAGGCACCACCGTAGACTTCTTGAGCATTATGGTGATGTTCCTAATTTCTCTAATCTCTCCAATGTCCCTAATATTCCTAATGTCCCTAATTTCTTTAATGTTCCCAATGTTCCTAGTGTCCCCAATGTCCCTGAGATCCCTAGTGTCCCTGAGGTCCCTAGTGTCCCTGAGGTCCCTAGTGTCCCTGAGGAACATCATCATTACATATTTGATTTCTTTAAATCATTTGGCAGTAATATAGCTTGGATATTCAAAAGTTTAGGCAATGATATATCTTATTCATTCAATAGGTTTGTTATTCATGATATATTCAAAAGATTTGGCATTGTTAGTTACATTACCATCTTTGTATTTCTAGTCATTGTCACCTTATTATTTGTCTTTCTTCGTTTGTGTCGCTTCAAAAAGGATGAATCTTCCTCGCAACCACGACAACGACAACGAGAGTGATGCACTACATCAAAATATAAGTACACATGTTCAATAAATATATTTAGGGTCATTAGGTTATTGTTTTGATATGATTTATTTTATTAGTGAGGTTAATTTTCTACTTATTTGGTCATGGTTATGTAACACTCCTTGTTATTAAAGAAATAATATTTTTAGTTTTTTTATCACTCTAAACTCTTGCATGCATTTTCTCTATTTTTTTTATTTATAAAGTGGTTGACAAGAAATATATCATGAAATGGTTTGGTATTGATTTGGAAACTTAAATAAGATGTTTGATCATTTGTGTGTTTTTAGTTTTACCTTTTTATGTTATGTATTATTTTGTGTACTTAAAGGTTTCTTTTAATTTTATGCAAATGATTTGTAAATTGTGATTTGAGTAGGATTGATTTAGATGAATCTCAAAATAATTTCATTCTAAATTTTGAAAGGATTTATTTTATGTTCACAGTTTTTATATCAACTATTTTATATATAAAAACATAATTAATGTACAAATTTTGATAAAAAAAATATGAATAACTCAAGAAAAAAAATAAAATTATATTAAAAAACCCGAAATTATAAAAGAGATAACAATTTTCAATGTACTCAAGATTGTAAAATATACATAATAATATTGAATATCTTTTGTGAGAGTTTGAATCTATTAATTTAATAAAAAAATCCAAAAAAGTTTCTAACTAACCAAACAATTCTCAATTAGAATGGTATTTTTTTATTTTCATAAAATAAATGGATTGATTTTATTAAGTTTTAAAAGTATATTATATTTATAAAATTGATAATTTTAATAAATTAAAACATATTTTAATCTATTAAAACATATTAATTGATTAACATTCAATATAAAAGTAAAAACATTTTAAGAGATTAGTTATTATTTTTAATATATTAAAATATAATTTAATCATGTCAGTGATTCCAGCAAATTTCTAAATAACTTGCTTGTTGAAAAATTAAAGCATGTATTCAATGATTTTTCATCCCATCTTAATCTCCAATGATCTATTATTATATATAAAAATATTACAAAATTCTTGACCTTATTGCATTACGATAATATGAATAGGAATAGTAAAAAAGTTTGAGGAAAAAGAAATGATTTTGTTAACCTGAATGATATGGATTACAATAACATTTACTATATTTTATAAAATTGTCATATAGTAATAGTAATTTGTAAATAAGTTACCCTTATACTTATTAGAAAAAAATAGTTTTAGCAAAGGTTAATATAGTTTATGAAATAATTTAATTAATGGAAGTTTTTTAATTTTATTAAGTACAAAGCTTATCATAAAATTTGAGCAAAATAATCGAAGTTTTATTGACATTTATTAAATTTTAAAGAGTTTATTTTAAAATTTCACTAAAATAACGAAGGTTAAAAAATCTTCATTAAATTTTAAAAAATTTATTTTAAAATTTCAATAAAATAATAAATGTTTTTAACCTTTGTTAAATTTCAAAGATTTATTTTAAAATCTTAATAGAAGTTTTTTTAGCTTTCTTTAAATTCAAAAGATTTATTCTAAACCTCTACAAAATAACGGAAATTTTTTAATTTAATTAGATTTTAAAGATTTATTGTAAAATCTCAATAAACACTTTAAAATTTTCAAATTTTAATAAATAAATAATTCAAAAATACATAATTTTAATATATTTTATAATTACATTTTTTAAAATTTTAAAATATAATTTTACATTACAAATAAGTTTTTTACAGTTTAAAAAATTTATTTTAAAACTCAATAAAATAATTCAGAATAATAAGGATTTCAACAACTAATATTTAATAATAAATATTTTAATCATATTTACATATTTTTTTTTTATGAATGATGATAGTTGACTTATATAAATTCTAGTTTTTTTTATTACGAATTCATATTTCATACCACCTAACTTATTTTGTTTTAACTTTTGATGTACTTTCTTGTATAAACACTATTTTGTTGTGGTAATTAACTAAAATTAAAAATATAAAAAACTTAAAAATACCAAAAATAATAATAAAATATTCATTTGAAAAAGTTTTAAAAAATACACAAAATAAAAAATATCTTAATTTATTTTATTTAATATAATTAAATTAATAACTAAGTAATCAATATATAATTGTGCATATTTATAAATTAAAGTAACAAAATAAATTCAAATTTTTTTAACTGTAGGGTGTTATTATGTGGTAATATATATATATATATATATATATATATATATATATATATATATATAAAATCTCGCGAAATAAATGTAAATATATTATAAATTTGAATAAAATATATATTAAAATATACTAACTTTCCAATTAAAAAGTATATCATTGACCTGTCAATTAGAATGTTCCAAATAATTAAATATATCATAAACAAATGCATTATTTTATTAACGTAGTAATTGATTATGATAATTATAAAAAATGATTTCACAAATTTTAATAAATTAATTGTTGTAGTTAAACATTAATTTAGAAAACATTTAACAATAATATAAATTAATTTAGAACTCAAAATTTTGTTAGTCATGGTCTCTAATTTAGTCACTATAGCAAATAATTATTTTTTTATCTAAAAATTGATTTTTATTTCATGATTTTCTTGTATAACAATTTAAAATAAAAAAATTATATATAAAATAATAATTTAATCAATCCAGTTAATTTTGATAATTATATATTTTTATGAAAAAAAGTTAAATGAACAAGTTCAGTCACATTTCAAAGAAAAAAAATCAATAATATATATTTTGATTGATTATTTGCTTATATGACATTTTTTGTTATTATAATAATATAATATATGTAGTTGATTATTACATAATTACAAATATTTTTTTAAAATTGTAATATTAATATTTCTTTATTTTTTTCGCATTAATTATGATAAAAATTGAGATGTTGATACATTTTTCTGATAGAGTGAAGATTCTGAATGCACTAAACAAGCACACGTATTCTGGCGAATTATTTCTCATTTAAAATGATTATCATGTAACTAGGAATAAAATCATGTTTGCAACAACAACAATAATAATTTTTCCTCTCATAATGATCATTGAATGCATGCACTATATTGATTCCATCTTCACCTCTCCTCTCTGAAACTAGTATATAAATAAATTGTAAATGCAACTTTCTTTCATCACATCTAACTCTTACATTAACATTTTTCTATAGTCTTCAGAGTTAATTGTCCCGAACAAATCTTCTTCATACAAAATGATGTTGACAAAGTTATTCACTAAGAGTATGTGCATTCTCTTTTTGTTCTCAACAACAGTTTTGACAACCACCGACCTAGTTGATGGGCATTATCGTAAACTTCTTCAGAATGATGGTGATGTTTCTAAGGAACATCATAATTCTATATATGTTTTCTTTCAAAGTTTGGGTGTGTATAATTACTTTTTCATAGTTCTGTTTGTGCTCATTGTAATGTTTTTCTTTACCTACTATTCTTTCTTAAAGGATGAATCTTATACGCCACCACCACCGCCACCACCACCACCACCACCACCACCACCACAAGCATATCTAGCAGCATTAGGTTATTGATTTAGTATGATTTATCTTATTAGTGAGGATAGTTTTCTATTTATTTAGTCATGATTGTGTAATACTTCTTGTTACTAAAAAAAAATAAAAATTCCAATTCTTGTTTATCATTCAAACTCTTACGTGCATTTACTCTCTCTTTTTTTATTTATTTATAAAGTTGTCAAAAAAATATAACATGAAATGTTTTTATTTATTTATTTGTAAACTTAAAGTGTTTGTAACCAACCAATTTTCAATATTGGAATACTATTTTTATTTATTTTCATCAAATAAATGGATTGGTTTTATTAAGTTTTAAAAATACACTCAACTATATTAGCGAACAATTTATAAAGTTGATCATTTTAATAAATTAAGACATATTTTAATTGATTAAAATATATTAATATCTTAAAATTCAATATAAAAGTAATAACATTTTAAAAGATTAATTATTATTTTTAATATATTGCAACATAGTTTAACCATTCCAACACACTTTTAAATAACTTTTTTCTTGAAAACATTGAAGTTTATATTTAAGGATTTTTCCTCTCATCTTCATTTTCAAATATTAAAACTTTCTACCCTGTGTGGGTCTTTTAAACAATATGATTCAACAACTTTTACTACAAGAAAATCATAAAATAAAAACCAATTTTAAAAACTAAAAAAAAATTAATTTCTAAATTAGTTTATATTATTGTTAAATAGTTTTTAAATTGGTATCTAATTAGCAACCAAGGTTTTAGAGACAAAATTTAAAAACTAAATTTGTTAAAATTCTTGACCTAACAGGTTACAAGTGTTTCATATGTAAACCTCAACTTCTACAGATAAGTTGTCTAATTTTTTTATCAATAAAAAATAAACTTATTAATTCTTGAAAAATAGTAATTTTATAAAATAAACAATGAAATAATTAAATTACTTAAAAACCTAATTTAAAATTTAATTTTTTTATCCAATATTATCTCACTTAAAAGTTTTAAAACATGTTTCTACATATAAAGATATCGTTACTTACATGTTTCTAATTTTTTTTAATTAAAAACTTTCCTTCCCTCTTTTATTTATATCCAACATTTGTGTATTTAAAATACTTTTTTTTTAATGTCCCTAACAAAGAAATTTGTTTCAAAACTAAAATTCAGAAATTAACTAGCAAAATTTTATTTTTCAAGGAACATGGTAATTTCATATCCAAGTTTTCTATGTTATATTTTTCAAATAGGAAAATTTCATTCTAGTTTTTCTTTTCTTTAAAAAAGTCAAATATTAAAAAGATGAAGTTTTTGATGGATAATTCTCTTTGGTTTTTCAAATATTAAGTTTTCATACCTTTTTGTTAAAAAAAACATGTATTATACTTGGTTGACATTTAACATTTTGTAATTAATTATTATTCTTAAATTTTAAGTGGACTTTATACATATTTATTCTTCTCCAACTAATTATATGAATGTGCATGTTGTGTTGTGGTACTCATCAATGATCCAGCTTTATGACGTACACGTGTAACAGTATTCTACTGTCGCCATTTAATGAAATAGTAAATATGTTTTTCTAATTTTGTTTAAAATTGATTTTTTTTTCTATTTTAAATTTTAAATCTTCCAAATATTTGTAATAAAAAAAGTAATTATAATTGATTCTTGTTATATTTTTTACGTGATAAATAGATTTTTAAGTATGAATCATAATGTTAAAATATTTTATGTTGACTCATTACTAGTATGATTATATTCACTATAAGAAAATCATTAAATAAAAATCAATTTTAGAGATAAAAAAATAATTAGTTGTTATAATGATTAAATTAGAGATTATTTTAAAGATTAAAAAAATTATTGATTTTTTAATTTAGTTTTTGTTCTTACAACAAGGACCAAGAACACTTGAAATGGGTTAATCAAGACTAATCCTTCAATCTTGGGTTGAATACCATCTTGGGCCGGGTACTTCTCCTTGATAGAAACTCTTGGCTTCTCCTCTCGGCTGATGCTCTCGGCTTCTCCTCTCGGCTGGTGCTCTCGGCTTCTCCTCACAACAGGTGGGGTACCTGCAAGTCGCTCCGATGCCAAAGTCAGAAAAGGTTTAACGTTCATCTGATAAAATCACTCTTACCTCTTTCTATCTCTGAACTCCTATTTATAGAGTTTCTTTAATGGGCTTTCCCTTTACTCTTGGGCTTTCTTTCTGCACCTTTTTTATTATTTGTGCACCCCTCTTG
>Ga0123342_1006751_pt1 | contig 15696 bp, 15 predicted proteins | sample Turbeawhitnodule_FD_89960 | JGI IMG/M metagenome (GOLD analysis project Ga0123342, IMG submission 89960) | Root nodule microbial communities of legume samples collected from Mexico - Turtle bean Mexico white nodule | ecosystem: Host-associated > Plants > Roots > Nodule | place: Mexico: Nepantla... | reverse complement strand
TTGAAATTAACATGATTACATCATCAATAATAATAAAAATAAATACTAATTTATGTTTATAGATTCAACTTTTATGTTGTTGTAGAGTTTAATTTTTTATTTTCTTCATTCTTAAAAAAAATTTAAACTAAACATTTTTAATTTATTACTTTTTTTTTATTTTTTAAAATCTCATTTATTTATTCATTAATTATATTTCTAACTATTTTAAACATTAAAAATACTTAAATTTTAATGTATTCAGAATTAAAATTAAAAAAAAAATTATTATTTATTTATTTATTTTTTGAAATGGTGCTAGATAGGGAAATAAAAAATAAAAGGGTGCTAGATAGGGAAATAAAAATAAAAGGGTGCTAGATAGGAAAATAAAAACAAAATGATGCTAGATAGAGAAATAAAAAAGTAAATGGTGCTAGATAGGGAATTGAGTCTGAAATTGTATGCCTCCATATAATGAATTAAAAGAAAAAAAAATGTATATTAACTACTATTAACCTCTAACTAGTGTAAAATTTTACCACGCAATATTTCTTTCTTTATCTACACTCAATTTTAAGTTAATAACATTGTCACTCTCCTCTCATCCCATTTCTTTTTCATTCTATCATAACTTCTCAGGAAATTCCTAACAAAATTCCAAACACATAATTGGTTCCATCAATTTACAATAACAGTTCTCTGCAGCCCATGGAGCAACAACTATTTTTCTGCTTTATTTTTTTTTCCAAATTTTGTTGTTCAGTCACACTGAGAAGTCTAAAAGAATAAAAAACCAAAGGTCATTACAGCTACCATTACTAATAAACAGAACAATTGATGAAAAAGAATCAACAGAAAGAACAAAAAATGGAGGTTGTACTTTTTTGTAGTACAAGTAACCCTTTATTTTTCTTTCGAATCCAATAAACTCAGTAGGCCACTCCCAACAATTTGGAGTGGTTCAGTGATAATATTAATTTGAAAAGCGATTTAATAAAAAAACATTTTTGAGACTGATCTCAAACCAAATAATAATTCTTTTACAATATTATATATATAAAGTTTGTTTAACAAAGGAAAAAAAATCACTCTACAATTTTATTTTATTATAATAAAATAATAAATTTATTTAAATGTGAAAGGAAGATAATCCAATATCAACTTATTATTACTCTATATATATTTTTTTATTTGAGTTCTCATATGTTCACAATCTAACAACAAATTATTCCATAATATAATTAATAGAAGTAAAAAAAATGAGAAATACTCTTTTATTGTGAAATGTGGACTAATAGAAGATGTAAAACAAAAATGTTGTGAAAGTAATATTTTTTTTTATATTTATCTTCCTTCCTCTTAAATCATACAACTCATACTAAACAAAATGTAAGACTAATAACATTTGTATATTTTTTTAATAAATTACTAAAAAAATGTATTTAAAAAAGTGTAACGTAGATTATTTCTTCATCATAACCATATGAATATATGTTTTCTTTTTCTCTTCTTTGGTGTTTGCTACAGTGTCATAAACTCAGAGTGGTCCATTCATGACAGTACTCTCAAATTATACTTCCCGTGTCAAATAGAAAAGTGGTAAAACATGTGAAGTTGAAGCATCAGTGCTACAATGGTCTCCTCCTGCCATGTTAAATAACACTACATACATACAAACATAATTCTCATATTATTTCAAGTTCAAGAAGGATGGATCCTGGAAATTTTGAAAATTTTGAAAATTCTGAAAGTTTTGAAAATTCTGAGGAGGATTTGACGAACTATTCATCAGATAAATTGAGTGACTGTGTGGCAGAGTTCACATTGGAAGGGAAATGGGATAAGGTTGTGGACATGTACAAGCGTGTCCCAGAGTGTCACACGGCAATGATTAACGAATCCGTGGGCACTGCACTGCACGTGGCCGTGGATTTAGACGAAGAAGCTGTGGTTTATGACCTTGTGAATGAAATTACCAGAGACAGACATGAAGAGAAGATCAAGGCACTGGAAACGGTGAACGATCGAGGGGATACTCCTCTGCATGTAGCGGCTTCGAGGGGTTTCACAAAGATATGTAGGTGGATCATAGGAACGAAGGAGGAGAGGATTTACTTGGTGAGTCGAAAGAACAAAAATGGAGAGACACCTCTCTTTGGAGCTGCCATCAACTGGAAGAAACAAGCCTTTGCTTATCTTTCTAACGTTTCCGGCCACAGCGCTCCCTTGCAAGATCTTGTGCGTCACAATGGTGACACTATTCTTCACTGTGCTATCGAGAGAGAGTACTTTGGTATGTTTCTCATACCTATCTTCTTTTAGACCACATTATTACATTATATTAATTCTTTCATTAATGTGTATATGTTTTTATGGATATGGCGCAGATTTGGCTGTGATAATAGTGCATTATTATGATTTCCTTAGCACACATAAGAATAAAGAGGGATTAACTCCTCTCACAGTCCTTGCCACTAGGCCCTCGGCCTTCAGAAGTGCTACCAAACTTTCATGGTGGAAGCGAATCCTCTACCACTGTAAGTATTATGGAAAATATTATTTTACTGGTTTGTTATCTGTATGTTTTCTACTATATCACCATCCAAGTATAATTATATATCTACGATGTTAATATATCGTATCTATACACCGTATTTCATGAAATGAAGTGATGTTTAGATACTTGTATCAGTGTGTAAACTATCCATTTTGCGTAAAAGCTACTATTTTATCAGTTTTAATCAAATAAAAGTTTAAATTCTTTTAACTTTTTTATGAGCAATGAATAAATAATAATTAAAAGACAACAATTCGGGTATCTGAATCTTTATACAAATATCTTCAATCTCTGTATGTAACTAACAAGTTCATAATCACTACGAATTCAAAAATACATCTTAAAAACAAATCCACACTGCTTCCTACACAAAAACAGCTTAACCAAAGGCCAAAGTTACATAATTATGCAGTATGCAGCACCAAAAACAGGACAAGAGCTGCATAATTATGCAGTATGCAGCACCAAAAAAATTATGCAGTATGCAGCACCAAAAACAGGACCAGAAAATTTTCTCCCTTCCAATTGGCATCCGTTTGCTTGGTTCTTGATGACCCTTGTAGCATTAACACCAGTGCCCCCTGCTAGTGCCAAAAGAACTTTTCCTAGATCCCCTTCTGCTTCCTAAAGCATTTAACAACTGCATGACCTCGTGGAGAAAGTCATAGAAACCCCATAATGATGCTCCCATACACACAGAATCTCTCTGTCAGCACCCTTTCCATACCATAGCTGCTTAGCATTACCAACTGCTGCCTCATAGATTAGCTTCATAACCTCTAGACCAGAATCATGAATCCAAAATTGAAGCTTCAAAAGCTGCATACCAACTACCCCCACGCCATTTGCTTCCTCTAGGTGACACCTCTGCATGATACCTCCCCTGCACCTACAGCCGTTAATCCCAACTCTGAGGTTCTACAAAATTGCACCAAATTCTCCCAAGAAATATTGTCCTCACTTTAGCTTTCAATTTCTTGCTGCTCCAGATTCACAGAGCGGAGCTTTTACAGCTGTCAAGTGCTTAAACTCACCCAAAAAACAGCATAATGCCTTTACTTCACCAAACCAAATGATAAATCAATTTGTCCAACAATCATCAAATGTCCATCGTTTTACTAAAATCATGTTCATGTATATAAAATAAAATTAATTTGACAACTTTCAATGGTAAAATAAGAAAAACTTTCTAGTTTCAGATTTAAATCAGGTTAATTACAGGCGTATGCTTTATTTTGTTTAGAAAAGAGAGGATTATTGATCCATTAGCTTGATTAGTGATATATAATTTTTAAAAATGATCACACTTACTAATCGTAAGTACAATAATCTGTAAAATTTCTATGTACATTGCAAATATTTTTTTCTTTTGTCAAAAGGTATGCTTGTGGAACAAGTGGACCCTGAAAAACAAATGAAGAAAATTTTGGAAAAGATGAAGAAGCAACCAGAATCTGAGGAACTGAATTATCCAAAGAACTATGTCACATTATGTGACTTCTTTGCTATATTCAGAGGTCTTGCTGCTCCAATTGGTAACGGGTTCTGATTCTATCTTGTCTTTTTTTCTTTCTTTTCTGGGGGACTAGTTTCTCAATACTCAATGTATTTCTTACACATTTTTCAGAAAAACCATCAAAGAAGAAGCGTAAAATCGTATTTAAAGCTGCCGAGGTTGGATATTTTCCACCAAATTATGAAACCAGTCAACACTTTTTAAGGTCTGCATATGTACATACTCTTGGGCTCTCAGGAGTAGGTATGTGTTCTTGGTGCTAATTTGTTGATCTATTGCTAGCTAATGGTTTAATTAATAGGATTGATCTGGTTTGATGTGCTTTTTTAAGCATTAAAGGAAATAAGGAACACGAAGAAGAGGCATGAATGGAGTGGTCAACTCTTGAAGGCACTATTGAAAAGACCTTATGCAGCATTCACAGGAAGTGGGGGTGTCCCAACTGATATTCAAGTTGAAGCAGATATGTATAATGTTTATAACCAGTATAAACAAGGTATGTACGTATGCAAAAACCAACTCTCTATCTTATGCTAACTATATTACGTGAAATTTATGTGTTTTCTATCACTCTTCTTAGATTAATTATATAGAATCTGAGTTAGGCTTAAATACACTTTTCAATAATTTAAATACACAATTGTTTCGATGTTTTTGAACTAGCACCCAGTGTCTGATGGATGAAGCTCAAGTCAAAATCTATGAAGAAATAGACTTTGTTTAAAGAAATAATTACATAGAATGAATAGGAAAGGATTAAGAAATAGTAAACCTAAGTAGTTAATAAATAATAGTTAGATACTAATTTAGAAACTACTTTATAAATTTTTATTAATAATAGAAACTATTTTAGATTTCAATAATGTTTTAGTTTATAAAAGGTTTTCTAATTTAGTTAATATAACGACTAATTATTTTGATTTTTAAAATTAATTTTTATTTAATAATTTTCTTGAAATGTATATAAACCTAAGTTTATTAGAAATCAGAAAAACTATTATGTAGTGTCTAACACTAGTAAACATCTAGTTCATCGTCCAATAAATGGTACAATAAATAAGAATAGTAAAAAATAGTACACAAAGAAATCATATATGAAAACTATATATACAGAGTATCAAACAAGACTATATAAACTTCTAAGTGTAACAAAAAAATAGAAAAGTTCTTACACGCCAACTATGTCGATAATAGTAATAAAGGGTCTAACATGGTACAATCAACAAATGAATAAAAGATGCTGTAAACTTGATACGCTATACGATTTATAGTCATTTCCATACCTTCAAAACTAATTTAAAAAATTGACAATGATGAATAAATTTAAAAAGCAATCTCCTTAAACATGCTTAGAAGTTTTATTAATAAAATTCTTTTGTCTGTAAAATATGTATGTGAAGATAAAGAACAACGTTTACCTTTTCTGGTTTGACTTCATACTGACAGGTGAAGCTAGTGCAGCTAATGAATTGAGATGGTTGGAAAAGGAAGAAAAAGAAATACAGGCTATAGACAAAAGATCTTTAAGCCCAAGTGACACAATTAAGAAAGAAAGTGATAAAGTGGCTGAGAAGAAAATTGACAAAACGGAGACAGCATTTCTGGTTGCAGCAAGAAATGGCATAGTTGAAATGGTGAATGAAATTTTAAACCGAATTCCAAGTGTCATCCATAACACTAATTCACATAAAGAGAATGTGTTGCTGGTGGCAGTGATGAACAGGCAACCCTTTGTTGTTGAGAATTTGAAAATGAAGATGCAGTCAAAACCAGAAGTTTGGAATAATTTAGCTCTGACAGTAGATGAAAATGAGAACACCATATTGCACTGGGCAGCATATGCTCCAGGGGGCGACAAGTCTCCACAGATAGCTGGTTCTGCCTTGCAAATGATGTGGGACATAAAGTGGTTTCAGGTATACACAAACAAATGTTACTTTGAGTTATCAACACATCAAGATTGTTGTTTTAATGTTTTGTACATTGATTACTAGGGTATTTCATAGAATGAGCCTCTATTGTTTTTCGTTGGAGCAGTATATTAAAAGCCTTGTGCCACAACACTTTTACTTTAGAAGCGACAATCGGGGGAAAACTGCAGGGCAAATATTCGAGGAAACACATAAAAGCCTGATACATGAAAGTGGCAATTGGCTGAAGGAAACATCTGAATCTTGTTCTGTTGTGGCTGCACTTGTTGCTGGTGTTTCCTTTGCTACTGCCAGCGCCATCCCCGGTGGCACCGATGAACAAGGTAGGCCTCGTTTAGAAGGCAAGCCTGCATTCGATATATTTGCCGTTGCTTCACTTGTTGGACTTTGCTTCTCTGTCACTGGACTCATAATGTTCCTTACCATTCTCACTTCTCGAAAGCAATCCAAAGATTTTCGCAGATCTTTGCCATTCAAAGTTCTTCTAGGCCTGAGTTCTCTCTTTGTATCCATTGCTGCAATGTTTGTCTCTTTCTGCTCCGGTCATTATTTTCTGCTTAGTCACAGATTCAAGATGGTTCTATACCCCATTTATGCAGCCACTGTTTTACCAGTCATTTTCTATGCTGTGGCACAGTTTCCACTATACTTTGATCTTATCACGGCCATTCTAGCTACGGTGCCATGGACAGCTGATAAAGGAGCCAAGTTATAGGATGTGTTGTGCTGGATTCATCATTCATGCAATTGTCATTCAAATCAATTTTCCCTTTTGATTTTTAAGAGTGATTGTGAGCTTGTTTTCCGGGTAAATATCAAGCAAGTTTGGTGTGAATGCATTTATTTTAGCTATGAAAAATAGCTTTTGAATTGTAGCAAGGTTCTGTTGGTTTCTTGGAAAGTTCCGATTGAGGAGAAAAGTTTCTGAACAGTAATGCTTTAAATAAATTTGAGTTCAACCTTACATTGAGAGAAATGAGAATCACAGCCTGCAAACTGTTTTTCAATTTACATTCTCTTTACCAAGCAGTGATACAAAAACAATTTTTTAATAGACAATTCTTTCTTTTTTTGTGTTGTCTCTCTTATTGTTTTGTCACGTCTTCTGTGAACATATTATTTTTCTGCAAATAATATGTTATCAAGATCCAAAAACAGTTTTTTAATGCTATTCCCTTCCTAATCTTCATATCAACAATGGTGGTCGCCTTCCGACTATACATAGATATTTTACTCTCTTTTTTCTATTTACGTTCAAATAGACTATTATATATGTTCTGCTATGCCCATGTCCTTGTATATAAATTGGGACCTGAAACTTTCACTTCCATCAAACTTTATACTACTATTCCACAAATCACTTTTATTAGTCTTTTTTTCAATAATTTAATTTATGTTTTAATTTAATATTTTATTAAATATATAGTTGATAAATGCAAGCAAGAGAAAATGTAGGTTGTCAAAAGTAAATTTTTCCATACAAATTAGCTTATATGACACACCAACCATGTCATTGCTGATAAGGGACCCTCACAATTAAGTGATGGTTGCTTCTTACTGCACCTCCATAGGTTAGGTTATTGAGTTCCCCTCATAAGTTTTTTTATTCCAAAAATGTTTTTCTGTAAAAAAAAATTAAAGTGTAGTTTATATTTTGAATTACATAATTCAGAAGTCTTCTTTAAATCAATTATTAACTTCCAAATTATGGAATACATAAATCTTTTTCCAGATTTGATATTAGCTTCCGAATTATATAATTTAGAAGTTTTGTTCTATATATGAGATTAGTTTCTGGATTATGTAATTCAGCTATTCTCAAATTCAGAAAAAAAACTTTCAAATTATGTAATCTATAATATTATTTCTTTTAAAATATATTTTACATTACATAATCCATAAGCTATTTCCGAAATCGATATTAGCTTTCTAATTATGTAATCTGAAATATATATATTTTTTTAAATTGCTTCTGGATTCTATAAATCTAGAAAACACTTCCAAATCCGAAAATATATTACAAATGATGTAATCTGGAATGTTTTAAAAAAAAAAAACAAAAGACACTCAAATCAATGACAAACAAATACAAGAAAATAGTGTACAGGATAAGTTAAAATGAAAGAAGAAAGAAGATGTAAAAGATGTGTGAAATTTTAAAGATTAATTTATTTTTTACTAAAGAACAAAAATGTATTTTTACATAGTATGGTGCCCACGACCCACCTTAACTAATCATTGTTTCTTTCTTGCACCTTCCAAAAATATCCCTTTGTAATATTCTGGATTATCTAATCTTTTATCAAATTCCTAATTAGCTTCCGGATTATATAATCGAGAAATTTTTTTTCATATGCATGATTAGTTTCGAATTACATAATCTGGAAGTCTTTTTAAGCTTCTAGATTATGTAATCCGGAAGTCTTTTTTCAAATGCGTGTCTGGATTACATAATCTGGAAGCTACTCTATAGGGGTGACACAAGAAGGATAAAAAAGAATTTTTCACGTTTTGTGTGGGGGTGACATAAGAATATATGGAGGTGCAGGAAGAAATAGTCCTGATCATTTTCTAGGTTTGGGATCTTCCTGCCAATGGACAATATAGTTTTTTCAAACCAAAACCCGGCCCATCGAGAAAAGACCTCCCTACAAATATGTTTACTGTACCATTGTGATTGCTTTTATCCTTATTGTGCTTGATGTTTTGGCTAATTCTAATTTGAGGATCAAAACTTTCTAATAGTATTTGATATGCAGAGTTGATGACTTCATTGTCTTGATTGTTCATTCTTTGATTATTCTATCACAGTAATTTTAAAGTAAAATAATTCAGACCACCATATTTTAACACTAGTTAAAGTTATGCACCAAAAATACCATTTTTCAGCACTTTAGTCTATTGAAAAATGGTGAGGTTAACAGCAATTTGTTCAGTAACAGTGAAAAGAGGCTAAAGAAAAAGGGTCCTGACAAATCAGCCGGTCGAAAAAAAAGGAAGAAGTTTATGGAACTTGTACTTTACCAGAGCTAGTGAAGTGAAATAAGTAATGTTTGTTTTTTCTTAAGAAACCAATAAGACTTATGTGACCCCGCTGGCGAAAAAAAGAGAGAAAAAGAGCCTAAGATGAAGTGTGCGTAGGTTAGAATATTTTCTTTTCTTTCCTCGTTCACAAAAGTCTCATTGAAGATTGGTCCATCCATAACAACCTCCAAGATCTTACTATCTCCAAAAATTATTCTTCCCTTGTCACCTAGAAAAAGTGACATGACATAACATAACATAACATGTGAAGTTGAAGTATCAGAGTCCTTATTTGGTATATATAAGACGCATGCAGAAAATAGTAACGCATTATTTCAGTAGTTGAGACAAACATACATTCTCGTTAATTGAAGTTCAAGAAGCATGGATCCTGGAAATTTTGAGGAGGAGTTGTCTTACAATTCATCAGATGAAGTGAGTGATCAGCTGGCGGAGTACACATTGGAAGGGAAATGGCAGAAGGTTGTGAAGATGTACAACAAAGTCCCAGCATGTCACACGGCAATGATTAACGGTTCCGTGGGCACTGCATTGCACGTGGCCGTGGATTTGGACGAAGAAGATGTGGTTTATGACCTTGTGAATGCAGTTATCGGACACAGACATGAAGTGAAGATCAAGGCACTGGAAATGGTGAATGATCGAGGGGATACTCCTCTGCATGTTGCGGCTTCGAGGGGTTTCGCAAAGATATGTAGGTGGATCATAGGAACGAAGAACGAGAGGATTTACTTGGTGAGTCGAAAGAACAAACATGGAGAGACACCTCTCTTTGGAGCTGCCATCAACTGGAAGAAACAAGCCTTTGCTTATCTTTCTAAAGTTTCCGGCCACAGCGCTCCCTTGCAAGATCTTGTGCGACACAATGGTGACACTATTCTTCACTGTGCTATCAGGAGAGAGTATTTCGGTATGTTTCTCATACCTATCTTCTGTTCCTGCTATATTTTAGATCACTATTTCGGTATGTTTAGACCACTATGTTATAGTTTTATCCGAACTTTATGTAACATATTATCACATTATATTGATTCTTAATAAATGTTGGGGGCTTGTGGATATACTTGGAGGCTATATATTCTCATTACTATATATATATATTGTTTGTTGGTGGTATTCCAGCGTTGGAACACTTTGTATAGAACAAGAGGAAGATAAATTGAGATTGAATTTGTTATTGAAATGATGTAGATTAACAACACGATATATTCTTTACTTAGGATTAGCAACTTTACTTAATATGTTGTATTTTTATTTTGAAATAACAGAACGCTCTATATACTGAATAGTATATATGCTTTTATGGATGTGGTGCAGATTTGGCAGTGATAATAGTGCATTACTATGATTTCCTTAGCACACATAAGAATAAAGAGGGATTCACTCCTCTCAAACTCCTTGCAACCAGGCCCTCGGCTTTCAAAAGTGCTACCAAACTTTCATGGTGGAAGCGAATCCTGTACCACTGTAAGTAATATTAACGTCACGAACTAGGTTGAAAGGGCCATGTTTCCAAGTATAAGTGTATTCTAATTTCAGATTTAAAATGGTGTATGTTTTGTTTAAATATATGTTTACAGTAACTTGAGACCTCCAATTTATAATACTATAAAAAGTGTTCAAAAAAATTATTACATAAGTTTTTAAAATGTGCATTTTTACTGTCATAAATACGAAGTTCTATCTATATATACATATACTGCTTAATTTTTTGTGTGTGAAAGGTATACTTGTAGAGCCACTGGATCCTGTGAAACAAATGAACGCGAATCTGGGAAAGATATTGGACAATCCCAAGTCTGATAAAGTGGATTATCCAAAGAACTATGCCACACTATATGATTTCTTTGCTCGATCGTTTAGTGTTATTGCTCTATTTGGTATGTGAACACTTTCATTCTGCTATATCGTCTATCTTCTTGTTTTCTTTATGTCATCTAACTTTATTCTTTTCTTTACTAATACTTAATATTTACTCAAACCTACTTTATTACACACGTCTTCAGAGACAGTATAGTTCAGAAAAAGGGCTAGCGGTTTAACTCATACAGAAGGAAGTTTGGTGTGTTTCATAAAACAAATAAATTAGTTTCTGAACTATATTAGAGTAGCTTATTAAAAACTTGTTTTTATTCAAATTGAAAGTTTCTTACTAAAATAACTAATTATAGTGTTTTTTTTTTTGTTTTCTATATCTATAGTATTTACGTTTTATAAGTTTTTCACATAATTTATTTTCATTTTATCTTTGCTGCCCTATTATAACTGTTATATTTAAACCTTAAAATTGAGTAACTCATATTATAAGAGTTGGTCTATTATTATTTTTTTATCATCAAAAGTTAATATATTTTGAAATTTATATATATATATTCCATTGGTTGGTATGCCTGGCCCTTGAAACTGTGATTTGTACTAGATTATAATTCTTTTAGTGTTTAAATGTTGAGGGAAGATTTTGGAGTGGATCAGTTAGAGTAATACATGTAATTAGTTGGAATATCCTTTTTTTTTTACTGGTTTCTCAAAGCTAAATCTATTTCTGACGCATTTTTTTTGGTCAAGGAAAAATGCCCACGACAAAGAATCAGCATGACTCAGAAAACCCGTCATTTAAAAAGTGTACCATTGAATTGGGAACTCCCCGGGTTGGACTTTTTCCTCCAAATTATGAAACCTCTCAACAATTTATTAGGTCTGCATATGTACATACTCTTGGCCTCTCAGGAGTGGGTATGGATTCTTCATGTTATTTTCTTGATTTATTACTAGCTACTTGCTAAATATTGATCTAGGGCAAGATGGTTTAACTAACACCATTGATATTACACCTGCTTTTTAAGAATTAAAGGAAATAAGAAAGACAAAGAAGAGGCATGTATGGAGTCGTCAACTCTTGAAGGCACTATTGAAAAGACCTTATGCATCATTTACAGGAAGTGGAGGTGTCCCAACCGATATGAAAGTTGAAACAGATATGTATAATGTTTATAGCCAATATAAACAAGGTATATAAGAATATAACTCGGAAACATATAGCTTCAAATTTAAAGGATTAATGGTTCTTACTTTATATCAGAACCAAATCCTTTTGTAGAACTTGTTATAATTTCTTGAAGCTTCTTATTTCGTCTTTTTATAAGTTCAAAGGTGAAAACCCTGAATCATTATATTTTATTATATGTATATGTTCAATTTATATAAAGAAGTACAACAAGCTCTACTTTTCCTTGTTTGGCATTGGTACTGACAGGTGAAACCAGTGAGTTAGGATGGTTGGAAGGAGAAAATAAAACAGATGTTGATGACAAAAAGACTGTAGAACGAAGTCAGACCATGAAGAAGGAATCCGATCAACTAGCTGAAGAAGAAAAAATTGACAAAAAGGAGACAGCCTTTTTGGTTGCAGCAAGAAATGGCATAGTTGAAATGGTGAATGAAATGTTATATCGAATTCCAAGTGTCATCCATAACACTAACTCAAAGAAAGAAAATGTGTTGCTTGTGGCTGTGCTGAATAGGCAACCCCTTGTTGTTCAGTGTTTGAAAACGAAGATGCAGTCAAAACCAGAAGTTTGGAATAACTTAATTCTGACAGTAGATGAAGATGAGAGCACCATGTTACACTTGGCAGCATATGCTCCTGGCGGCGATAAACCTTGGCAGATAGCTGGTTCTGCCTTACAAATGGTGTGGGATATAAAGTGGTTTCAGGTATACACAAACACAAAGTCTTTTTACTTAATTTAATTTTACACTTTCTGAGTTTGATCTTTAGATCTAGTTACATTATTTTAAAATAACTTTTCTAGCACACATAATAATACAATGTTATTATAAATGTAGAGTGGCAATATTTAGAGAGAAAAGATTGCATGAAACGGTAGAAAGAGTAGATGAATGAAAGACAATTACTGCAATATTTATGGTAATGTTGATGTTTTGTTTTTCTCTGGAGCAGTATATTAAAGGCCTTGTGCCACAACACTTTTCCTTTAGAAGTGACAAGAAGGGGAAAACCGCAGGGGACATCTTCGAGGAAACACATAAAGAACTGATAGAGGAAAGTGGAGAGTGGCTGAAGGATACGTCTGAATCTTGTTCTGTTGTGGCTGCACTTGTTGCTGGTGTTTCCTTCACTGCAGCCAACAGCATCCCTGGTGGCACCGACGACCAAGGTAGGCCTAATTTAGAAGGCAAGCCTGCATTCGATGTATTTGCCATTGCTTCGCTTGTTGGACTTTGTTTTTCCGTCACTGGTCTCATAATGTTCCTTACCATCCTCACTTCTCGAAAGCAAGCCAAAGATTTTCGCAGAGATTTGCCACTCAAACTTCTTCTTGGCTTGAGTTCTCTTTTCGTATCCATTGCTGCAATGATTGTTTCTTTCTGCACCGGCCATTTTTTTCTGCTTAGTCACGGATACAAGACGGTCCTATACCCCATTTATGCAGCCACTTTTTTTCCTGTCACATTCTATGCTGTGGCACAGTTTCCTCTATACTTTGATCTTCTAACAGCCATTTTAACTACGGTTCCACAATCAAGTGATAAAGGAGATAAGTTGTAGGACCTAACCTAAGCTCTATCATATCATTTCAGTGTGGCATTATGTTTAAATGTCATACAAATCTTTTTTTGTTTGTATCACATCCTTGTTGTCTGGATATCAAAGGTGTGCATTTATATGTAAAATGTGAGCTAGGAAGAAAGTTCTGAATTGTAGCAACGTTTCCAGTTTGCGATTTTGGAGAATTGTTTCTGGACATTCTTGGTGTAATTAATAATACTCAAATAATTTTGATTGCAACTTCAAAGGTAATGTTATGTTCTATGTTTATGTTTTTTGTCACATTGTCTACCATAGGTAGGTTAAGACTTTCATGTTTAAGTGCGTGGTTGCACTAGAATTTATTTTGACTCTTAAAAGTAAATTTAAGGATTGAAAAAGTTTAAGCAAATGTTGGTATTTTATGATATGATAACATAGCATGTAATTTTTTATCAAAATATTAAAAAAAAAATAGATCACTCATCACTATTAGTCAGTATAGAAGATATACGTGTATATATATACACACGGAAAGATTGTCGTCTTTGTTTGATTCTTTTTAGAAAATCAAGGTTCTTACTTCAACTCATTTTACATCTTAGAAAGTGTTGGAAAATACGATGGCTTCTAATGGCCTTTAAGACTAACTTGGTTAGAAGAGAGATTCCTCTTGTATGTGTGAAGAAGAATAGGAGACAACAAGACATTTGTTTTTTTACTGTAAAATTGCTTGACTAGTTTAGATCCAGTGTTATATTGATTCTATTTCACATTTCTTGTATTTTAAATTATGCAATGTCCCAGTTTATGTAAATGTCGTTTGGAGAAGTGTTTATGTTGCAGTTATGAGTGAGATTTAGAGGCATAGGAACAAACACATCTTTGAGGATGAGTAATTGATCATTCTGAAATTCTTTCTTTGGTTCAACTAAATGTTTGGTTCTGAATTACAACTAAATTTTCTTCTGCTTATTTTTCTTTTTATGATTAGTGTCTTGATCCGATGACTTAAATCAAGAGCTTTTGTTAGTTTGTGTAGGTTGATGTTGTGTTGTTTTTCTTTTATTGTCCCCTATTGGTTTGAATTGGCAGTTTTTGGTAAGTTTATAAGATCTCTTTTTCCTTTCGAAAGAAGTATTTGTAAAAGAGTTAAATCATCCTTAAAGTGATTCATATTTATTAATTAAATTCGACAATATTTAACTTTTACTTTGATTCTCTATTGTTGGACATAGAGTGTTCCTTACCATCCTCACTTCTAGAAAGCTACCAGAGATTATCGCACAACATTGTCACTCAAACTTCTTCTCGGCTTAAGTTCTGTTTTCTTATCCATTATTGCATTGCTTGTTTCTTTCTGCACTGGCCATTCTTTTCTGTTCAGTCACAAATACGGGAAGGTCATATTGCCCATTTATGTTGCCACTTGTTTTCCTGTCCCTTTCTTTCCCCTCGATCAGGTGTCACTCAACGTTGATCATCTGGCTGCAATTTTTGTTAGGGTGCCAAAGGCAAGGGATAAAGATGAAAGTTTATAGGAGGACATTCTTCCATATCAGTGTGGTGTTGGATTCATGTCTTATCATATCATAAGCATCGCCAAATATTTTTTATTTCTCGCTTTCTCATGCAACTTTCCTGTTTAAGCATAGAGTGTAACCATTTTGGTAATGACACCCAACTTGAAACTTCCCTTTTTATTTTCCAAAATAATGGAGCAGATAAATAATACTAGAAATCAACTACCAACAAAGAATAATGACTTATATATTATAAAGAAAGTAAACAAATCAGGTGTTGTAAATAAGCATTTGAATAATTATAAAATAAATATTTCTTGCAGCATACTGCGGTCTTTTATCCATTTTTCTATTTAATTGTTCTTGAAGTGTATCGTGTTGGTTGAGACTTGCATGTGATGGAGTTGGAAGTATTCTAAAAAGAGTTGAGAGCCTTGATGGCTTGAAATCTTGGTTCCTTTGGTTGGAACTTGACCGTAGCATAGAGCTTCATGTAATCCTCAAATACAAATGTTGGGTACAAAGGGTCTCTCTCCAACAATGGTGGTGCAGGGTACATAAGAGCATCACTGCCAGGGTTGTAGAATGAGGCC
>Ga0123342_1006750_pt1 | contig 15700 bp, 5 predicted proteins | sample Turbeawhitnodule_FD_89960 | JGI IMG/M metagenome (GOLD analysis project Ga0123342, IMG submission 89960) | Root nodule microbial communities of legume samples collected from Mexico - Turtle bean Mexico white nodule | ecosystem: Host-associated > Plants > Roots > Nodule | place: Mexico: Nepantla... | reverse complement strand
TTAACAACTGGCGACTTCACGAGCCCCCGACTTCCTCCCCTTCTGTCAACCTGGCGCCTTGTCAACACGCCTACACTGTAGCTTGGTGCCACGTCATCACTTCCGACTACCAGGACGGTACAGTTATAATTTCATGCTCTTGAATAAGATTACAAGACATTTATGATTAGTGGGTAATTGTTTTGGTTGGTAAATAAATTAGAATAATAATGATGCTGTGTGTCTTGAAGAAATTAACACCTGATGCCAATGCAAATACTAGTAGTAAATGGACTTCATTTTCCATTTATTTTGCATCCAAAGACAAATCTATTACACAAACTGCGTCAAACACTCTTAACATAAATCCAAATGCTTGATGCACATCCATGAGGAGTGCTTCAAAGGGAAAACCTCTCAAGCTTATTGTGTATTCATTAGAAACTGAAACTTCCTCATGTTATTACATTTGGTCACTCTCTCTACAAGGTAGGGGGGATCCATATGTAGCCATGTGTTTGAACATAGCCAGCTTGTTCAAGTAACTGATCTGCTTCTGCAGGACCTCTGCTTCCTGCTTTGTAAGGGATTGGCTTGAACTCCCGATCATCAATTCTGTGCAAAAGTGGGGTGAAGATTTCCCACGATGCCTGATAAGAAACAACCATAAAAGCCATTAAGTTTGTGAAGCAGACTCTGTACCAATACTCTACCAAGCATGCAATCATCTTACCTTCAACTCATCTCTGCGAACAAAGTGTTGCTGATCACCTTTAATTCTGCCAAAAACATTCCAATTTCCATTGTTATTTAATGGTAATCTATTTGTTTCTGACAACGGAACTTATTTCTAAGTAATCCTAACACTTCTGAGTTCTATCACTACTGCATGGTGGACTTCTGTGTATCAGTACTAGCCTAGAAACCATTGACAGACTGTAACTATGAACAAGGAAAAGGAACATACGTGTCAAGAATTAGGCGTTCATAAGCCTCTGGAATGGTTATCCCTTGATACCGTTGTCCATATGACAAGTCAAGTTCACTTTGAACTGCAGACATCTCTAGTCCAGGTTGCTTGACCTGCATGATAAGGCATTCAACTAGTCAGTCCACTCTTTCTTTATTGTCAGTCAATTAATTTTAGTATTTTATGTAGATAGCTTTAACTAGCAAGCCACAAACCTAACACATATAATTTGCAAAACTCAAGTCCCATTTCTATAAAATATAGTATCTCTATTTTTGAACGGTTCAGTAATTTATTTATTCTATTTAATCATCAAGTATTTCTTCAAGTATTATTTGACAAAAAACTAGTAGTGGGTGAACTTCTTCAATAGTGTGGCAAATAGATTTAGTCGAAGCAACAGGAAAAATAAACATATTATTCTATTTACGTTTGTAGAAAAATGATTCTAAACTGTGTATTGCGAAATATAGATATTCAGTACACTAACATTCATTTCAGTGCTACTTCAGATCCTAAATAAATGAATACAACATATACACAAGAGAACTGTAACATTAAATCAGATCAAAAAGTGACATGATCAATCTCATTATGGGACATTAGAAGGACAGCCTCACCGTAAGCTTCATGTAAATAGCTTCAGAAGGCTGGAGGCGGATAACAAACTCATTTCTCCCCTGCCTTTGACCTAAAATATTAAAATTAAGAATTATATTTATCTAAACTGATATTTTTGATGACAATGAAGAATATATGCATGCTAACATTGATATTAATAGTCTGTGTATTCATACTGGGCCAACACGTAAAGAATAGGTGTCTCCTTTGTAATTGTGGAATATAGAGATGAAATTAGTCATCTAAGATTTTTCAGTTTCCACTGAAATATAGTTTAGAGTATGAAATATGTTTATGAGTAGTGCAATACTCAACAATATAAAATGATTGCCAACTTCTTCAAACAGAAGAAACAAGGGATAATCTTTTCAATCAAAACAATAGACAAGACACCAAAAGTGCTAAAGACATCCTCCTAGATTGTCATGACTCATCACAAAAAACTAGAATCATAGGAGCCAACAAAGGCAGACAGTATTTTATTGAAAAACCCAGAAAATATTCTCTGTATATGTAGAAAATATCATCAACAGTTGGGGAAGATGGTTGGTTGTCTATGTATTTGAGTGTAACCCTGCGGTGGCGAACTGGAATGATCTCATAAATTTTATTTCGGATCTGATCAATTCAATAAAAAAATTTATTAATCTATTTTGATCCATTAAAACGTTTAATTAAAAATTAGATCCATTCGATAAAAACTCAATCCATGCTTTTGCAATTTTTTCATGGATGGATATCCAATCCATCAATAAAAATGATATATTTTAAAATATTAAATATATGCTTTTAAAACAATGTTAAAAATATAAAACAAATTTTAAAATGATTTTAAAAAATATTTTAAAAACATAAATTTAAGAAATATTTAGTTGAAAAAATTGGTTGGATTATAGTTTATTCATTAAGTATTGATGGAGGATCCATTCAGTTTTGAAAAATAATGGATGGATCATTAATCATCCACAAAAATAAATTGATAGATTTGTACTAGTCATTTTTGTTTTTTATTTTTTAATGGATGGATTAGATGAATTTTCTTGTAAATAGACTGGATAGATGATAAATAAATGGATTGTTTTCTCATCCCTACTCTATGCCACTATCTAAAGAAAAAACAAGAATAAAAGCATAATGCAAGCCTCCCTCAATTCTTAATAAATCTCCTATGCATATTCATTTTTATCTCACCCCTTTGCTCACATAGATCTTTAATCCACAACCTTTCCTTTTATTTCTACTCTGGTTTAGCAGAGATCGTCTTATCTTTCAAAGTAATGACATTCTTTACTATATCTGACTCCACTTTCACCTTCAAGATTGATGTAGCGTGCAGCCAAAAAGAAGATGCATGACAAACAAAAGCATGATAAAGAGAGAACACCCAGATGTCAAAAGTTATAGTGACATACACTTGAAAATATCACCAGGAACATCCTTGAATTGAACCCGTATCTCAGCCTTTCTAGAATTTAGGGCCTTCCCTGCTTTTAGTATGAAAGGAACACCTGATGCAAAAAAAAAATTATATTTCTTTTAGGCACCAGAATGAATATGAACTACTTTTATTTTCCAAATATTTAGCGTCTAAGAAATTAAGAGATCTCCGGTATCCTATTTCTTTTTGGAAAGAAATGCTGAAATTTCATCTGACCTTCCCATCTTTCATTGTGAATTCGCAGAATAACAGTAGCAAATGTTGGGGTGTTTGACTCGTCAGGCACAGTTGGGTCATCTGTATAGCCTTCATATTGTCCCAGAACAACCTCGTCATCTCTAATAGGGAGCACTGATTCAAGAACCTGCACTTTTCATATCAATTAGAAAGAGTTATAATCTATAGAGGCATGCCATGACTTATCTTAAAAACTAGGTGACCAAAAAATGCAACATGGAAAGTTTTAGGATCCGAGTTATTAAAATATCCCTCTGATGCAGGGCTAGAATGTAAAATTAAATTTAAAAAGAGAGCAATGAATTGTATTTCTGAGATGATTTACAAATGTGATTAAAGTCTTAATTTATAAACGATTTACAACCTAATTAAGGAAAGAAATGATAGGTAACGAAAGTAAAAAATAATAGATGATTAAAGCTGTACAAATAAAATAAAATCACTAATAAATCTGTCCTAATTAATAGAGAATGAAATTTGCACTTAATTATAGAATAATTGTCCTGATTATGCAACAGGTACTGATATTGATTACTTAGCGTTGGGATTAGATATGAGGAATAAATGAGAAGAGAGTAATAATTCCATGAAAATTCAGTGGAAAGAGGCACACCTTCACTTTCTCATCCCGAATGTGCTCAGGCTTGAGAGAAACTGGTTTTTCCATAGCAACCAAGCAAAGAACCTGAGTTGGTAGAAAAATGATGAACATATTATATTTGGTTGATAAATTTCTGATGATTTAATTAATGGATAGCATTTTTCATTTGGTGTTTCTTCAGTACATTATTAAACTAAGTGACAGTTTTAAGATATTCAGCAAATCAAACGCATTCAGCACAAGGCTTTCCTTAGTTCAATCTTTGAATTACTAGTTTGAGTAGTTTCCTTTATTTTTACTCTAATTTATCTTTTCAAATGACAAAGTTTCCTTTAGTGCACATCCAATAGTTAATAGTTTTAGTTTCAATCACAGCTAATAAAACATTGTAGCACTGAAGATTTTATGCTAAAATTTAATTCTATCAAGCACACCCTTAATAAAATTTCAACCGCCGAGAGACGTGAATTCAAGTATTATTGCTGTATCTCATCATTCATCAGAAGTTCCTACTTCAGAATACAATAATAATTGCAAAAGTCAGTATATGAAATCAGGGCATCACCTGCAGCAGATGGTTTTGAATAATATCTCGAATAATTCTGCAAAATAAAAACACAGTAAATTGCAATAAATAATTATAACTTATTTAATAATTATTGAAAAATACACCAAAATATTTCAATCATGGAAGTTACTTAGGAACAAAATTAGAATTTTCAATATCAGCAAAAATAATAAAATTGTCAAGCAGAACCTTGTTTTCTTTCAATAGCATTTCATTTCATAATCTACAATTGGAAATCAATAATCATATGAGAACTTTGCTTAAACAAATTTCCGCACGTACCCGTACTGGTCAAAATATCCACCACGGCCTTCAGTTCCAAAATCCTCTCTGAAAACTATCTGTCATAGAATAACAGCCAATCAAGTTTAAAATTGTGGCTTACCAACTTTGGTAATTCAGTAATTGAATTAGATAAGGCAACAAAAGACAGTTTTAAGCCAATATTTGAGATGGTTGTAAAACATGAAGAATGAAAAAAAGGTGGATAGATATGATAGGACAGACTATGAATTGGCAGAGCTTGACAAATACCTTTTCTAAAGGAAGTTTAAGTAACTCTTAACCCAAAATTGTAACTTTAACAATTAAAATTTCTCACCTGCACATTGTCAATGTTGTCACGGTTCCAAAGAGGCAAGAATAACCGATTTGCAAAGCGAAGTACCAACTGCCAGTGTATGTTAAACGAAAATGGATTAATCATCAGACAAAATTCATGAAATAAACAAGTAAGCCATTGCATAATCATTAAATACCAAATTCTGCACTAGTTCCTTTCCCAAGTAGTGATCAATACGGTAAATCTGTGGTTCCTCAAACAACTTTCCGATCTCAGTACTAAGTTCCTCAGCAGATTGGAGATCCCTACCAAAAGGTTTCTCAACAACAACACGTGTCCATCCACCAAGATCAGCTAGGAAAAGGAGCAGATGCAGCCATATCAACACAAACAGAATTAGATTTCTGGATAATAAACAGAAACCTTAAAATGTAAAAAAATATACTCAAGACAACTCTTCTTGTCACATAAGGTTTTAGTCTGTGCTGAAAAAGAAATGAGACTGAAGATGACTTGAAGCCTAAAATCCCCTTTGCAAATTTTAGCTGCCTAACAGAAATTTCAAGTTTATTCATGATTCTTTCCTTTTATCTAAACACCATAAATATAAACAGCCACCTGTAACTATCTTGTGAAGCCCAAATCTTAAACCAACCACTAGAACGAGCTATATCTCTAAGCAATACCTCTATTTAGCATCATTATCAGGAAAAAGATCTTGCAGGAAAGCAAACAAGTAACCTACATTTAAATAAAAGTAAAAAATAAGAGCTTCTTAAAGTGAATCCTGTGGTTCGGAGAAGACTAATGTTTGACCAAGCATTAGTCCCAACACTTGTGGAACTATGGATCACTCTCCCTTTCCTATCCCCGACCCTCCGTCAATAAAAAGCAAGGGGTCATTTGCAATCAAAAAGGTAATTATCAAAATGATACATTATATGATAGCATCATACATTTATTCATGCAACAAGTCTTGATCATCTTGCAAACAGATGGGTATACTGAAGGAGGAAGAGCAAGATAGAAAAGCCTCCGAGATAATCCCTCTACACTGTTTTTCAAATATTCATGCTCTGAAATCTCTTTATCCAACAGGCGAAAGCCATCCTCAGAATCATAAGAGCCACATACATATTTGATCTAAAAAGAAGAAACAGGGAGACAGAGAATAGTCATTTTAAATCAATCAAAAGTATTATGCAGTGAGACCTACAAAATATTGGTAAAATTGTTCAAGACACCCAGTACTAACCAGATTTAAAAACTTCTCTAAATCCTCCAACTGTTGGGGGGACGCACCTTTGTCGGGAACAAGATAGCTGCACATCAAATCATATTTGCTAGGCTTAGAAATTGTTTAAACATGTATCAAGAGAATACATGAATTAATAGGATAGGATGAAGCATACACTAAAATAACTTGGTCAAAGAAGCAGATAACAAAAATTCATGAGAATACTGTTCACAGAAAAAACTTCACAATAAATTATTTGGCTAAAAGAAAATAAAGATCCATCAAGTATGCTGCATTAACGATTTAGGCAATTTAATGGACAGAACGGCAATTGCAAACACAATCCAGTTGCATCAAACAACATCAGCAGTTCTGGAGTAGCAGGCTGTAAGTGATCTATACAGTTTATTTACTCTTTACAGAATCTCAAGAAAAAGATATAGACTTTTAGTTTGACAAAAAGTCTCACCTCCGCAACCGGTTTCTCAATTCATCATCAGAGATTTTTGTCCTTGCATAGCCAAAAATATGAACTTCGTCAGGTGGTAAGAATCCCTGCAAACAAAGACGCTAAACGTTGGAAACAGTTGCTTTACGGGAACAATCTTATAAAATATTCCAGGAAATTTTCCACGAAATGATGAACTAGTAATAGACATTTAATTTTAGTGCCAGAAGCATGAACAATGAGTGAATAGAATCTTTTCACACAAAAAAAGAGTCACGGTATTCTGAAACACATAAAGCATTGCGTCCCTTATTCCAGTATCAGTTCCATGATCATCATCACTCAATATTCCTCACTTGGACAACAGTTATCAAACGCTAATAAGCATTGTCCACCAAGATTCTGCTTTACCTGCCGGTATAGGTGGAAAAGTGCAGGAAATGTCTTCTTCTTAGCAAGATCACCGGAAGCACCAAGCACAACTACAGAGAGGGACCCAGTTTCAGGTACATTTCCTGGCTCTCTTGCTAAGGTGGATTCGCTGCCAAAGCTAGCTCTTCGTTCAATGTGCCACTCACTTGTTCCCATCTTCTAGCAGCACCGGATTACGACAACCACTGCAAGAAATTGGTAATTAGCGTGATCTAATTAGTATCTGGTATGAAATTATATGCTAATATCTAAAAATGATTCTAGTGATAAAGATAAACTGAATAATTATATGCGACCAGAATTCAGAAAGCAACAGGGATGCTGACACTGATTACCCATAACACCGAAACATGGAAATGAGCGATCAGAGAAAATATGACCAATCCATACAGTAACAAATCAAAAATCCAAATAAATGCCCTTTGAAATGGTGCATACAGTGATTCAGTCCAATCTCAGATATTATTCACCAAGACAAAACTATCATATTCTGAAATTCACCCAGAAGGAAAAAGACAAGTAGAATCCAGAAGAATAAAAAACAAAAGCTTTCACAAGTTTGCCAGAGTGAGAGTGGAGAATTGGAATTTAGAATTAACCTTGAAAGCAAAAAAAATGAACAGGAAAGAAGAGATTTTGCATGTAGAAAGATTAATAAAAACATGAAAAAAAAGGGTGATTCTTCAACACACATGCAAGGAACAAGATGGAGAGTACCAAGTGATGAAGAGTTAGCTGAAACAGTGGCTTGATGATAAGGTTGTGCAGTTAGAGAGAGTGAATTGAAAGAGAGAAGAGAGTCTTTTAAGGTTGTAAAACTCAAAACAGTTGCTGGTTTCTTCACCAACTACCTCCGTAGCAAATGTCAGCTCATAGGTCAGAGCCCACATCGCTGACGCATATTAGTCTTTTACTTATTTCTTTGTTTTCTCCCTACTTTCATTTTTTCTGTTCAGACCCCTATTTTGGACCGTGCTGATAAAGTGCATTACGAATGCATAGTGAATTGTTCTCAAGATTGCAGTGTTAATTATTTTTGCTAAAATTAAACTTATGTTTCTTTTTTACAGTTTAAGACTATCTACTAACGGTAAACTAAAGTGAAATTTTATTTATCATTTTGGATAAATTTACGAGAAATTAGTTTTGGAAGAATAAAAACACAAATTCAAATTATTATATCTCTGAACAATTTTATAAATTAATTTTAGTTTTTGTAAAAATATTTTATCTTTTATAATTTGATTTTTTTAATGTATATATTATTTGGTCGCCCTTTAACAATTCTTAAAAGTTATTCTTCAAAAAGTTTTCATAAATTTATTATTTGAGACAATAATTTATATTTAAAAAGCCTTAATTTTAGGTTTTTTATATTTTTTTTCTAATTTTAAAGAAAATACTTTACTCTAGTAGCAAATCTTTTCACCTGAAAAAATTGAATCACACAATCTTATAAATAGAATCACATAAAATAAAACTACAACATTAAGTAAATATTACACATCAATATTATTATTGTGTCTTTTAAAACACTTTAATAATCATTAAAAGTTGTTTCTCACTTCATACATTTTTATACTAAATTCATTTTTAATACAATTTAGTGTTGAATTTAATTATTGTAATGCTAAAAAAGTAATTAATTTAATTTTTGTTGAAAATAATTATATCCTTATAAAAACAATTAAAAAAACAATTAAATTTATGAAAAGAGAACAAGTACAAAAGGATAAAAATAATTTAAAAATTAAAAGTTATACTCTCTAAACATAAAGTACTTTTCTCTTAATAAATGTACAAAAATTAATCTTAAAAATAATTGGAAAGTGTATTAACTGATTGACCTTAGTTGGAAAGTAAGATGGAGAAATCATTTCCTACTATACTCATAATATAAAAAAAAATACAAATACTTTATGTTTTAAAATATAAAATTGTTTAATATATTTTATATTGACAAATGTTATTTCATGTGCTCACATCGTAATTTTCAAATGCATTAACTACATCATCAATACAAATTTACATTATTAAAATCCTTAATAAGTGCAGGTGGGAGAACGAATGCGTTGGACAGTAGGAGGCATTTCTGACAAAGCTGGGCCACAGATCACTAAGAAGATAAAAAAAATCATAAATAAAAATAAGTAAAACTATAGTATTCTTTCAGAAGTTAAAAATATCAAATTATCCAATTAAAAAATTATTGTCTAAATACAATATAAATTGTTTAGATATATCAGTTCAATTTGAGGCAAGTGACTTTTAGATTCTGTCTCCACACCTTGATCCATTTTTTTAAGTTTATAAATTCAAAAATGAAAAAAAAATTATTACAATTAAAAATTCATTTATAAATTAATTGAATTAATAAATTGATTGGGAGTTATATATAAGAAAATATTATTTTGTTTGTCTCTTATTTTTATTTTATTTTACTTTTATTTCTAAACTCTCAATATAATTTTTTAGATTTTTTTTAATTCTTTATTTTTTTTTTATTTTTTAACATGTGCTTCATTTAGCTTTTCATATTTTTTTTTAATTTTATATTTATTTTATATGATGACACGTATTTTTTGAAAAAAAGTTAATACAGTTAATTTTTTTTATATAATTAAGAACCATTTAAGTCATTCCTATCTTCAATAAGGATCGATGATAAAGACAGAAAGAAACAGTATTCAAATTGATGAAATAAACAATAGGAGTCAATCATGAAAGTGGGAATATAAGATGTTTATTAAAAAATTACCATATTGAATTTTTGATATTATTCTTCTACTATACTCTTAAAGTATACTAATTTTAATATTTTATAATATATTAGATACCTTCTTAATGTATCAAAATAGTATATTTTAAACTTACAATAAAGTGTAATATAACTCAAAAATTACTTATTTATATGTCAACACTAATTTTTTTTTTAAATATTTTTATTTTTTAATCCAGCAATTAAATGTGAATTTTATTTATATCATTAAATAAATTTGCTTGTAAAAAATAAATTTATTGTTTTAATATGTTGGTTAAACATTCACTAAATAAATTTTAATCTTAATAATTTAAATATCCAAATTTAAAGTTTTTTCATTCTTAAAATGATAATTATTCTTACTTGATACACAATCCGTGTTTTATAATACGATTAGTATTGTAACTTGTGTCATATATAATATATATGTTATTTTATATAACATAAAAGTTTAGTAAATAATTATTTTTTAATGTATTAGTTATATTATAATCAAAATTTATCATAAAAATTTTGAATATATAAAGAATATTTTAGATTTGTATAAGATAATTTATATTTATAAAAAATAATTTTAATTATTGATAATATTCCAAATATAAAAATTAATGACAATCATTTTCGTAAAAAAAGGATATATTTTTTTAAAGAAAATAAGAAATTAATAAAAGAAGTTTAATGGTTATCCACCATAATTTGAAATTTAACACGGTGAACCAATAAAAATAAATAGTATTAATATAAATTATACATCTTTAAAATTATTTCATACTCAAAATTGTGTTACTAGAACTTAAATATTAAAAAGTATTATTTGAAACATAAATGACTATCATTTGTTTAACATTCTCATTTAATAAAGTTGTCGTTGTAATTTTTATATTCCTTCCATTCACTTTTTTTGAAATCTTCATTAGAGGATTAAGACATAAAGTCTTAATTTATAAAGAATTTAGGAAAAACTTATTTTAAGATCATTTTTTTTTTATTTTGTGAATGAAAATTTTATTTAAAATTAAAATCTTAAATTTTAATAAAGATGTCATATTTTACCTTTTAAACTTATATCTCATTATCACTTATAATAAATATATCCTAAAAGAGAAACAAATATAAATATTTTCCAAAATCTAACATTTATTAATACTTCATGCATGCATATACACAAACACACACACACACATATATATATATATATATATATATAAAAGTAAATGACAAATAAATTAAAGAAATAAATACATAATTAAATAGTAATTGATATTATTTTTAGGCTTAGTAAAATAATTAATTAATTAAATTTATACTGATTAAGAGTATACTTCATTTAATATTATTAATTTTATAAAAAATAAAAATATTTTTAAATTACTTCTGTAATCATATACATTGAAGATAATAACAAAGTTTATATATAAAATATATTTTGAAATAATAATATTAAAGAAGATTGAAGAAGTAGTTGGAATTTTATTATATTTAAGTTTACATATATTTTTGTCTTATTTTTGAGTTTAGAGGGAGTACAATACTATTTTATCTTCTAGTTGTTCTTTCGAAAGCTATTCCTCCTTGTGTTTAGGGATACTCCTCAGTAATGAACACAAAAAAAATAGTACTACTTATATTGAAGAGTTAAAAAATAATTGAAATTTTTTAAAATATATTTTACTACATCTGTATAAATTAAATGTTTGTTAATCAAGGTTTTTTTGGTGGAGTGGTATGAGTTATACATGTTAACAACATAAATATTAAATAATAATAGTAATAAAAATATTAATAAATATTTCTTAATCTTTGTATCAGAATCTCAAAAGATTACTGTTTTTGAGTCGAAGGCATTAATAATGTTTATGAAATTTAAAACATTAATTGTATTATTTAATTCCCGTGTAAAAATAAATGAAGATAACATATAGAAAGAGGATAATAATTAGGGGATAATGCCAAACAACTTTCACATTATCCTTATATTTTAGATTAAATTATTGCTATGTTACATGAACATTTTTAAAACAAATAAAATTATAGTTCTTAAAAGAGGTTGTTATAGATTTTAAACATCATCTACCAACCCAAAAGATGAAAGCACGTGGAACTTCTAATTCCTTTAAAACCTAATTAAATAATCATATAATTATTCAGATTTTCTTGTACAGAACAAATAATAATTAAATAATAGACCTTGTAAAGAGAAATGAAGTCACCAGCTCTGAAAACTACAGTAGCATTCATGAGTTCATACGACCCACCTAACCCCGGACTGCAAATTAATTAACTCTTTCTTTAGGCCCCATTGTGCAAAAATTCTGATTTTGCAGCCACGCCATTCACACGTTCGTTGGATCTAACCAAACTTCTCATCTAACAGCACTGTCTGCACAAAATAACACTCTCTTCAGAAAATAACATTATCTTATAGTATTATATTCGATATTTAATACACACATTTCGATATATATTTGAAAAAGATGTTTCTGACTTAATAATGTTGCCAGTCTGATTCCCTGAGGGCTTGACATGCATTGGTGTTTTAATTTAGTTTCAAAATTATTGATATTTAAAAAATGATTAAGATATCTTTACAACTTATGAGTCTAAATGTACATATCAAATTTCAATAGTTAATTTTATTAAATATAGTGGCGGTTTAGATAACTAAGCTAGTAATTTGTTACTCTTGTTTATATTACATCAATTTGTTTTTTCTCAAATTTGTTGGGTTTAGTTGAGAATACGTACTATCAAGTAGATTTGGAGGTTGAGAAAGTGATTGTACTCTTCATTTTTGGTTGTTGTGTATACATTTTTGGTTGTTGTGTATATGTATAGTGAAATGCATGGAAAGAATGGATAGAAACGAGAAAAGTAGCGTACCCCTAATTCAGAAGAAATGTGTGAAAAGTGGGGTATGTGAAGAGTGATTTACATATTATTATTGTATGGTTGAAGAATGTGTGCATTAATGGTGACATTAAAATCATTAATTGTAACATGCAAGATATGCATATTATATTGGTGCAAATTTCGTCTTAATACAAAATGTCTATTTTCACACACAAAATTTCATGACAGGGTCCAAATAAAGTATACAAATATGATTACCTTTAATTAATACTATTGGTTCTACAAAAATTTGTGTCAATTTTTTTCTTTAATTACAAACTCCAAACTAAAAAAATATTATAACCATATAAACATTGTCACATAAATATTTTATTTTAAATAAAAATATATTAACTTTTACAACTTTAACATAATATTGTTTTTGTAAATTTTTAAATTATTCAATTATTTTAAAATATTGATTTCAGACACATTAATCATATCATCTACAATTTTTTCATTTAAATCTACTCACATTCAAATCATTTTCTCTAAATCCAAACAATCTCACTTTCCACTCTTTTTCTCTCTTTTTTTCTTTCTCTTTTCACTTTCAATCTCATCTAAACACACTCTAAGTGTCTGTTTGGATCAGGGGGTGCACTATTCCTGTTCCTGCAGGGTGCACCCCCTATTCGAATTAGCAGATGAAAGGAGGTGGGAGGGCGCAGAAGGGTGAAAAAGGGGGTTAAATGTTTCTTCTCAAAGTTGCAGAGAAATAAGGAGGAGAATAGAGAAAGTCATACATAAATATATAAAATGACTTATATATCCTCATTCTATTCACAATATTTATTATAAATTATTCACATTTCACATTTTTTTAAAACTATACTGCACATATAATAAAACATAAAAAAATATTAAATATATTTTATTCCAAATATATTTAAAATAATGATAATAAATATTAATTAAAATCATTTAATTTAATTTCAAATAAACTGTAAATATTCAAGAAATATTTAATATATTAATAATAAAAATAAAATATAAATATTAAATATATTTTTAATAAAAAAAATACCTATATACCTAAAAATATATATATTTAGAATAATAAAAATTATTATATTTAAATTATATATTATAATAATGTAGATTTTGATTTATTAATGAGAATACAAAATTCATTTAAATATTTAAATTCTAAAAATATAAATAATGGAATTCAATTGATATATTATAGTAATTCATATTTAATTAACTAAAATGTGCTTTAAATTAATTAATATTTCATTTTTCTATTTTTTTTTATATATAAGGGTAAATTTGTAATCTTATAATTTAGACCATTAAAAATAATTTAAAATACCTTTACAACTATCACATCACTTACGTATTTTAATAAACTTCTCACACATCCACTCTAACATACCGCAATCCAAACACACTCAACTTTCTTCACACTTTCTTCTCAAATCTTCACACTCCCACTCCCCCACACCCTCAACTTTCCACTCCCCAATCCAAACAAAGCATAAATGATCTGTTAGAATTTAAGTAACATCAATCATTATATTTAATAAAACTAATGGTTAAGATTTTGTGTGTCTTTTAAACTTGTTGTTCTTATAAGATCTACAGGGATGAGCTTCTCCTTTTTGGATTCTTCGAGGTATCTTTGGCATTCTCGGTCTTTTCTATCTCTCGTTCTCTCGACCTTTTGGATCCACGCAGTAGGAGTATATGCAAATGTGCTCCGATGCTCAAGTAGTTTGAGTCTGAGTAAGTATATCAATTTAGGGTCAAAATTTCCTTACCTTGTGTCCCATGGTGTTCACATATTTATAGTGATATCTTTGGGGCTTTTGACTGTATGGATGATTGAGTTGGACCAAATCCAACCCAATTACTTCTCAATCATAAATTGTGGGGCGTTTAATGTGTGATAGTTTGTTAATGGTGTTGTTAGACTTTGTGTGTTACGATATGAATGGTGCAACACATTGAGATGTCGGGATATCGAGTTGAACCTCGGTATCTCAGACACTTGAGTACTATACTACATGATCTCGACATCTCAAACACTCAAATAATATACTATAAGACCTCGTTATCTCGATACTCGATAGCACATTACAAAATCTCATCCTCTCTTGTTAATTTAACGAATTTTAACACCTTAAAAAAATTAAATTGTTTGATATTATCCCAAACATATTCATTTTTGTTATCATTATGTTCTTGATGAATTTCTTCTACTTATTTTATTGATAATTAGTTTGTGTTCAAAAATCTGACAAGTTATTTTTAGTATAGTCTTTCTTTTAAATTCTTTATTTCTATTCAAGCAAATATGATTGATGTACAGTTTGTTTTAAAGATGGTTAAAATGTACACTATTCTTACAATTCACGAGACCCGATATCCCCTATCGAGCACCTCTTCTGTCTTCACGTCAACTGTTCTATGGATGTTCTGTCTGAGACAATCCGAGAGGGGAGGGGGTGATGTGAACCCACTAACATGATAGGGATATGATATGGACATGTTATGGATTCAATAAGAGTTGGAATATGATTAGGCACTTTTTAAGAATTGGATCAATGTTTTTAATCATTCAAGAACTCACCAAATCACAAGAACCAAGCCAAACTCATATAGAAACCCATTTTTGGACATATGAACCGAATGAAACAAAGAAGAACACAAATGCACCGATTAAAACTTCAAGAAACACAATTAAAACCATAAGAACAACAAACTAAGACAATCTACCGAACCTTAACACAAACTAAAAAAGTTCTACCGATTGAATCAACAAGAAACAACAAAGACATGTTTTAGAGTTTGTTTTGGAATTGAAATGGAAGAAGAAGATGAATAGGAATAGGAAACTTATGTGGTTGGAGCTCTTGGAATTGTGCACGCCACTTGAAGGATGGTTGGCTTCAAGATGAGTGTTGTTGCCGCCACTTGAGAGCCCAAGAATTCACTCAAGATAAGACTAGAAG
>Ga0123342_1006749_pt1 | contig 15700 bp, 8 predicted proteins | sample Turbeawhitnodule_FD_89960 | JGI IMG/M metagenome (GOLD analysis project Ga0123342, IMG submission 89960) | Root nodule microbial communities of legume samples collected from Mexico - Turtle bean Mexico white nodule | ecosystem: Host-associated > Plants > Roots > Nodule | place: Mexico: Nepantla... | reverse complement strand
AGATGAATATAGAATTTGTATGACACTTGATGATTTGAGAATTTGTATGAGACTTATGATTTATGTTTTTTTTTATTTCAAAGTGAAATTTTATAGAATTTTGTCTTATATGGCTAGCTTACCCTGATATTTGGTTGTGTTGTTTTTCTAATTGTGATGATCGTGTATTTCCACGGGAGCAGATGAGATTGCAGGTAATAGAGCTCCTCAGTGAGCAGTAGAAGGATTAGATAATTTTAAATTGAAAAATTTGCTTTATTTTGTTTTTAAACTTTTTTGGATGTATATATTAAATCCCTATGAAGAAGGATATATTTTGAGATACAAATATGAGAAAACAATATATGTTTATCTATTAATTAGATATTGCATGCATAATATATTAACAAATATGAGTAAAATTAGGAATGTTACAATACATGCTATATATTTAGGTTAGGAAAATTAAAATTTAATACATCTATACAATTTATTCGCTGTCTATTATGCTAGTGTAACATTGGTGTGTGTCTATATACATGTGTACAAATATATACACACTGTGTGTATGTATATATCTATTATATATCATGAGCTTAATTTATTAATTTAAGTTAATTTACCCTTATTTATTGTTGTAACTTCTTTTGATCAAATGATGATGCAGTGGTATCATCAACACTATATAAAAGAATTTTACTTATATGAACTCTTTTGTATAGTAAATGTAGATATGCTTTTGAGAACTAAAAGTCTAAAAGTTGTGTGACTAATACAATTTTTATACTTCAAAATAAAAGAATATCGTTGCAAATAATGAGTAATAGAAAGTATTTGTTTAGGCTATATGTAAACTATTTTATCTAATTCTATTCAAATGGTTTAGTATTCACAATAACTACAAAGATGATACTCGATATTTACGAAATTAGTAATTACTTATTAAATAATAATTGCAAAACATAAATATATAAAATAAGAAAATTTAATAAAACTATTAGCAAGAACTATGGCTGGGATGAAAATTCACTAAACATGCTCTCAAATCACTTTTAATAATACAAAATACTTACACTCTTTCCTTATAATTTATTAAATCATTAATCATTATTTCATCCTAATTTTTTTTTATAAAGTTTGATTCCTCAATAACCATTCCAGAAAACAATTTTAAGGATCAAGAAAATCAATGAACCAAAATTTGTTAATACCAGTATGATTTATAAATTTTAAAGATGGCAATTAAGAAAATCAATGAACCAAAACTTGCTAATACCAATATGCTTTATTAGGGAATTTATTTCTCATAATGATAAAAAATATTTTTCTAATCAACCTTTGAAATTAAAAAATATTATAGTTTAAGAAGATTGAAGTGTTAGACTATCAAGATCTTAACTGATGGTCCTAGTAAAATATTGGACACTTGAGAAGATTGTCTACAAGTTTTGAAGAGCAAACTCACGAATTTCAACAAAGATCTTGAGACACACATAGTCTACTTATTGAGCGTTGCATGCTCTTTTCAATGTATTCAATATAATTGAAATAGTTGCAAAGATAAATCATGTCTTTTTACTCAACAAATGGAATATAAACTGGAGAGTCACCCCAAAGTCAACATATTTTCTAAAAAGTTTTGATACCTAGGATCATGCACAAGCACTGAGTCTTAAAAGATTTTTTTTGCGACCTATAAATAAAAGCTCTTCATGCCCTTAAATTTTTTATGAAACATTTATGCAAAACTCTTTACATGAATGACTCTCAATTATTTCATTCTTTAAAAATTTCTAGTGCTTAAGAAACCTTGTCTTTCATATAACTTGTAAAATAGTGTGTTTTAATTGTATATATTCTTCACTTTTGTGTGAAGTTAGATTATAGACAATGAGTGATTGTATTTCATATTCATTCATATAAGTGTGAAACTTTTTTAAAATAACGCATTGTTGTATAGCGTGGAGATATGTTGTATATTTATTACTAAACTTAGGGAAAGTTTAATGGGTATCTTGGAAAGAGTTTGCTTACTCTTGTAAGTCATAAGTAGTCGTGGAAATACTTTTAAACATTTGTAATTGAGAGTTAGGCATAAGCCAAATTAAGGGTAAACTAGTATAAAATATAAATTGCTCATTATTATTACCTATTACTCGCACAATGTTTCTCTTAGTTGTCTCTTAAAATGTTTTAAAAAGCTTTTGTGAGCATTAATATGTAAGAATTGAATTAATTTGTCTTAAAGTGGAAGTGATTAAAATGAGATGAAGTTTAGATATTTTATTGTTTAAGTTAAAAAGATTATAAATAAAAAAATTAACTATTGAAATTTCATTTCATAAAATTCATCATCTCTAAAAAAAACAATTGTCCTCTACCCTTTCTTTAGATTTCTTAGTTAAATGTTGATCATAATTATGTTTAGAATAAGTTCCTCTATATCCATTTTTCCTTAGGTTGTTTATAAGCAGGGTAGTTTTCATCTCTAGTTCATGTGCTTTCATGTGTAGTTTGATAGGCAAAGATAAATCTCTATTAGTTTAGGGTCATAACAATATCTGCAATTTCATTATTAGAGTTTTTTGTGGGCCTGTTTGAGCTTCACGTGTGAATCAAGATCAATTGGAATATTTTTAGAGTAGTTACATTTTCATGTAAGCGAAACTATTATTATTTACTTTTCTAAATGAGCCAGAGGTAAATGCTCAAGTTGATGAATCATTATTGAAAGTTTATTCTTTAGTTGAAATTGAACTTGGAAGACATGTGAAACATTAGAGTTTAGAAGAAATTTTGTTGAGATACTTCAAATTGATATTATTTACCGTTCTTGAATTGATTGAACAATTATGTTTGTGTGTTGAGAATTTTTATTGTTGAACATAAGAGTTATGACTTAATAGTAGTATTGGATTTTGATGAATGTAAAATTTATTATAACAACCGAATATGAGTGTGATAAGTTCATCTTTAAAAACTAATTGTTTTGTTTAAGATTGTATGGTTGAGTTTGATATGGTTAACTTTCTTATGTTAATATAAATTTTGAACTCATACTTTAGATATTTGATGTTGTCCAATTAGAGAAAGTAACTATAAGGATTTTGTTTTAGTAATTTTCTAGAGAAAACTTGAAGATGGATGATTTGACTTGGTTGAGGATATTGGAAATGCTTAAGATTGAATGATAAATTTTGAATTTCATTCAACTCTTGGATTTACTTATAATTTAACAATTGGTTTTGTATAGTCAAAATTGATTGGGTTGATGCCAAAGTGAAAATATTGTCAGTAGTAGTTAAAGGTAATCATTTGAAACTTGTTAGAAATGTGTTTGTATTAAACAAAGAATTGGTTGAAGATTGGAAATGGTTTTGGAAATTTTGAACAATGTCAAACTCTGTATAATTTTGCTGGATGAAAATTCTGCTAAACACATTTCACCCAACAAAATTACTTTCAGCCTTAGCAAATCAAAAATTTGCTTAGCACACTACAAAAGAAGGCATATTATCGATGATCAAAATTCATAGGTAAGACCAAAAATCCATCAATAAGTGCGCATTATCGATGAAAAAGCGACAAACACACATTTTGTCGGTGTATTGATTTTGTGCTTTTAATATAAGGTCTTGAACATAATCTATTGAAGATAAGTCAATTATGTGACAATAAATATAATGTTTATTTTAGGAAATAAATGTTGAATAGTCCATAATCAATTATGTATACAAAATAAATTATGCAAGTTAGAAGTGACAATGATAGTATTTGTAAACATTTGTTTGTTTAATGAATTTTTTTGTAGTGTACATTGAAAAACTAAAAATCCATGAACTTTTTCTATTATTTGCATATTGTTTTCTCTTTAGATAAAATGATTTAGAAAACTTTTGAAAGTTTTTATAAAATCTTCACACATGCTCTTTGAGTATCTAATTGTACAATTTACACAAATTTTCAATACAATAATTTTAACTTATCCAAATTTACGTTCTAAAACTAACATGTTCTTTCTTAGTTTATAAACATAACAAACATTAAAAATTGAAATAAATTACTAAAATACACTACAAGAATTGTCCATTTATATACCGATTATTACATACGGATTTGAATCTGTATGTAAAATAAGCATTACATACGAATTTAATTCAATATGTAAATAGACATTACATACAGGTTTTTCCGTATGTAAGAATAAAAGTAATTACATACAAATTTTTTTGTATATAAGAATAAAAGTGATTACATACGAATTTTGTCGTATGTAAGCCAAAAATACGAATTTTTCTGCATATAAGAATAAAAGTGATTAGATACGAATTTTTTCGTATGTAAGTCAAAAGTGATTACATCCGAATATTTATATATGAATTTAAATCAATATGTAAATAGACGTTAAATACGAATTTTTTCGTATATAAACCAAAAATGATTGCATACAAATTTAATCAGTACAAAATTTTGACATTATAAAGCGAAAATAACTACATACAAAGTATATCCGTATATAATGTATTACATACATAATATTTTTAATAATTATAATAATAATAATATTGATATTAATTATTAATATTATTATTATTATTAGTAATAATAATATTAATATTATTAATATATATATATAAAAGCCAGTATTGTAATTCATAATACATAATACATTATTTCCTTCTCTCTCTTCTAACAATAACAACGATATATTGGATAATATACTTTTATTTATTTGTAACCAATAGTATATTGCAAAAGTATGCATAAAAATGTACACATATACACCTGAATCAACTCTTGAGATAAAAAGCTTGCTGATAAAAAAAAAATGTGAGATAAAATTACACTGAAACATAACTTTTTTTTTTTTAATTGTGTACTACTATACTGTAGCATGAAATAACATGACACACAACCACATGGTCAATGAAAGACAAAATCTATATATGGAACACAATTTCATAAAAACAAATTATATAATGTATGAACATTTCTAGGTCTTTGATTTCAAAAATAAATAAATTTATTCAAAATATTTAATGAAATAATACAATCAAAATAATAATTTTTTAATTCTTTTACTATCATAAAAACATATTAATGTAATTTAATTTAATTTAATATCTTGCGATAAAAAATTGTACTTAATTTGAACCAATCAACTTTTTATATTGTCACTAAAAGAGGAAATAAAAGAATAAATTACAAGAGAATAAAGAGAGAAAAAATCATGTAAATTATGTCTTTATCCTTTTGTCCTTGTTCACATTTTTCCATTTCTACCCTTAATATGTCTTACCATTTTTTTAAACTTCAACTATCATATGTAAAATAATAATTATTTAATTAATTAATTAAAAAATCACTCATATGTTAAAAATAATGTCTATATATAATGAAAGCAGTGATCAAAACCACCTTAAATCAGACATGATATCTTTAATATTTTTATTAGAATAATTTTTATAATATGATGGTTTAATTATAATTATATATTATATTAATTTTGTATATGTAAAAAATTTAAAAAAGGAACATTAAGTGATATATATATATATATGTACATGATCTAAGTGATAAAACCTTTCAACCATCAAATTATAAAAAAAAATTACAGTTTACAAAAAAATATTGTAAGTATAATAGTTCATGTAATTTTTATATATTTTAATTAACATCTTTTGAATTTTTTCTTTCAGATGTTATGGTTAAATATTAGTAAATTTTATTATTAAAATAAATTAATAAATAAGAAATGTTTTAAGAATATCTAATGTTCTAACTTTCTAATTAAAATAAAAAATCAACAAGCATTTATCTCCTAATACATTTTTAATAAAAAAAATACACTATCAACATAATTTGTTTAATTTAATTTATTATTATTATATATCAAAAAAAAAATATATATATATATATATAATTTATTGCTAGTATTATTATTTTTTATATGTTCTCTGATATTAATATGAGCGTGCATCTAAGTAATGGAGTGATGATGTCATACGTGTGTTTGTCTGCCATATTTGTCTCCTTGATGGTATTATGTGTAAAACAGAAGAGATGTGTACATATTTTGAAGAGTTTTATTGTCGGTAGCATGTTTCGCAAATGGTTAATGATTAGTGTAAAAAAAGTAATGCAGGTACACATATAGGTCATGGACCATCCTCATTATTTTCAGGCTCCTTGCCTTATATTTTGTTTGTGTTTGGAATAGCAAACCAATCACTCTCCATTGTACAACACGTCTTTGAGATTTCTCCTTCACTTTCAATCTATTCATTTTTTTCATTATTTTCTTCTTTTAACTTGTTGTGTTCTTTGAGTCATGAAAAAATACTCATCTTCTAGTCTTTTTTATTCTTATTCATGAACGACACAAATTACAGGGTGTCACAAGAAAGTAACAGATCATGCACATCTTTTGCAGAAAATTATGTCTCATAAATTTCAGTCAGTTTTACTTTTTAAGTTCTAAGATTTAGAAAACTAAACAAAAAATTTACTATAAAATTCACTTAGACTATAGAATAGACAGAAAATAAGAATCACAATGCAGGATGTTAAGAATCACAATACAGGATGTTAAGAATCACAATACAGGACAGATCATGTGGATCATTAACTCATAGTTTGTATCAATCAAAAAGTGTGTGGTTGATCCATTCATAAAAACATTATTGATAAAAAATAGAATTTGAAGGTGAAAAGTTAAAATAATATAATTTTTTTATCACTTTTAAAAATTAAAAAATATTAGTTTTAAAAGCAAAACGAAAATTTATTCTCACAAAACAAGTTTTTCAATATTTTTTAAATTACAAGTTTAAAACTAAATCTCAAGATTATCTGGATTTTATAAGATTCATCTTTTAATATTGAATTAATATATTCAATATTAATGTGACACAAATAACACTAATATACTATTAGATTAGATGCATTTTCTGATTCAATGTTATAAATTTAGTAAAAGATTTTTTCGTCTTGTTTAAATATTATCTATTTAAATTCTTAAAGTCAAATCTGTCTACACATAATTTAAACTAACATGAGTAAAAATTAGTGTAATATTAGACATACATTAAGATTATTTTTTTTATCAGCAAAAATAATTAATAAATATGAATCACTTAAAGAGTGATCCAACCCTTATAAAAAAAACAAACAAAAAACATCTCATATCCTCCTCCCTCCCAAGAGAAACCTACCAAACAGACACAATCCCAAAACTATCATAAGACAATCTCACATGACAAAACATCAAATAGTCAACCTCATACAAACCACAGGATCCAAACACCAATTAGAATAAGAGAACATCATAAAACGAGACTTAGAATAAATCAAAGACCAAACCTTGACTTGAACCATGACAAACACTTCTGACACATCGACCTTTCTCCAATTAAAAATGACATTGTTCCTATGTTTCCAAATTTCACTCACGACTCCAACCCATATTACTCTCCAAAACTCATTAACCTGACCTGAAGCATTACACATCCCGAACTGAATAAAATTTGAAACAGGATCAGAGTGAATCACGAACGTCACACCAAGTCACTCAAAACAAAGACACCAGACTAGCCAATCAAATCTACAATCGAAAAATAAATGGCAGTGGGATTCGTCATCCTTCCCACACAAGCAGCACAACAGATTGTCAACCACGATTCCTTGCCTTTCCAAATTGATCGTAGTAACAATCCTATTCTCCAAAACCCTCCAAGTAGTGAGAAGAGCAAAAGGCAAAGTTTTACATCTCCACAACCTACTATACACAGAAGACAAATCCTCCTCACGATCCCGTCGTAACAAGGTGTAGGCGGAACTTACCGAATACTTTTGAAACTCTCCTACCTCCCAAAGCCACCTATCCTTCTCTCCCAAAACCAACCCTGCCCTATGTAAATTTCGAAGAAGACGACACTCCGAAGGCTTCTCTCATTCGAAGAACGACCTTTTCCAGTCTAAAAACCAGACCCAAACACCATTACTCCATACCACAAGTTGTGTCACCTTTGCATCTTTGACCAAACTCAAAGAAAACAACCTCGGGAAACCCCTCTTCAACGCGTCACAATTCAACCAACTGTCCTCCCAAAAAGAGATTTCTCTTCCATCACCAACTTTCCACTTAACAGCGTCCTCAAAATTCCCTGCTCATCCCTCTAAAGCCCACACTTCCTTCAAATCCTTCCACTAAAGCAAACCCCAACAACGGTTCCGGTCCTCTCTTAAACTTCTCCAAACTTCATATTTAGATTCAAGAATCTCCTTACACAAACCACCTTTATCTGTCCCCAATCTCCAAATCTACTTCCCCAACAAAGCCATTAAGATTGAAAATACATTGTTAAGATCAAAACAATCATGAATCAAAATTGAACGAGGTTTGGAACATTTCATTGAGTAAAATAGTAAAATAATAATAATTTAAATAATATAATGAATATTTAAATATTAGAGTTTTATCTTTGTTATGGTAATATTTCTTCCTCTTTTAAGATTTTTTTTCTCTTTTAAGAGTGAAGTTCTTTATCTAATTGCAATGTCCTCTTTATAGCAAATTTTTTTCATGATTGCACTTCTTTTACTTTGAATTACAATTCTTATAAAAAACATAATTCGGTAAATTATATCGGAAGACTACTAATTAATGAAGTAGAAGAAAAATAATCTACTCAAGATTATCTTCGTGAATTAAATTTGTCATGAACAATAACAAAGGGTAAAGTAATTTTTTTATTTTTTTATTATAAGAATTATGTTCTTATGATGTGTGGTCTGACCAAATGATTTGTTAAGACCCTTAATAATTTCATTTCCATTTAGTTGGTCTAAGTTTTGGTGTAGTTTTCCTTGGAATACATAGTTGGGTTAAACCTACATGCATTCCATGCAAGTTTCATTTCATCAACTTGGATTGTCTATCTATGTTACCAATTTTTCATTCAACCTTTTTCCTCAAATATAATTTGTTTAACTACGAAGTTCTTCAAATATGTTAAATTTGCTTTGTCTTATCAAATTTTATTATATTAAACATGTCAGACAAATACTGAAATTCTTTTGTCATTCAAGGTGTGTTAGACAAAATGTTGCAAACTAATTACATTTGATTTGTATAGACATTATACAAGACACAACATTTCACGTGAATTTTAATATGAAGTTTTAATATTCTATATTATTGAATCATACTCAAAGTGTATAAAATAAAATGTCTAAATATATACAATAATAATAATATGATTTAAAAAATTATATTAAAAATTATTATTCCATAAAGATGTTACCAATTACAAAAAAATTATGTAAAGATTGAGAAACATTTTTTAACAGTTTATAATGATTTGTAGACATTCCTTCAATTAACGTCATAACGCTAATTTTTTATATTTATTATCCTCAAGTTCAAATAAGGTAAATGTTTTTAGATCTTAGGAGATTTTAACCATAACACCATTTAATAAAAATAAACTATGCTACTTTTATTTTAAACATATTTGAGTGATAGTGAAACATACAAATAAAAAACATAATAATTGAAATTAAACAAAATAATTAAAACATTTAATCTACAGCTAAAGATTATAGAGTATAAATTTATTCAAGAAACTAATTATGAATATCTCAAAAAAATGTTTTCATTAATAAAATTGAATTAACTGTGACATAAAATATCATTTAAAAGATGTTCATTCATTTATTTTATATTTATTGATTTTTTTTTCAGAAAATAATTCTATTAAACACTTATAATTCAATAGCACTTCTGATCAATAACAAAAATTAGTTATTAACTTTTTTTTTGTTTCCAATTTTTAACGAATCCTTTTATTTGTTTATTATGCTCATTTTTTAATGATTTTTTCATTTCAGTTAATTTTCTCAAATATAAAATGTGGATTTTTAAGTTGGGCAAAGTAATATATTCCTATCAAAAGCAATAGATTTAACACATGTTTATCCCACACTGTAAGTAATACTTGAAACCTTCCGAGAAAAGAAAACAAATTTTAGTCATTTATATTAAATAGAGATTAACTATACAGATAAAAATATTTTTTTATAATTAATTAAATATTAATTTAAAAATTATTTATTAATAATATAAACTACATATATGAATAATTTTTTTAGTTCTTAAAATAATATTTAATTAAATTAAATTTTTGTATTAGATAAGGAAGAAAACATTTAACAAATACTTCAATTCGTATACAAAATGAGAGTATTAGCAAAATAAGCAAGATCAAGATATTTGTGATAGGAGAAAATCACATTTCCACATTCATTTTTATTTTCTGTAGTTTTTGCTGAGAATCCTTATGATAGGTTTCTAGTGATCGAAAAAACGCACGTGTAAGCAGCACACATAATCATGAATCAACGGCAGAAAATAAACAACATATGATTTAACGTGGTTCGGTCGCCAACTACAATCTACATCCACATGGACAACAACTATTAGGTTTTCATTATATTATATTGCACACCAAGTACAATGATCTCTTTAAATAGAGATTATAAAAGAGATACAATGATAAAGCTCATTAAACATGTGTCTAGTCAGTCCAACCCAATTTGTCATGGCTTCATACCCACATCTCGTGCATCAGATTTACCATATTTAACTAATTATCCTACAGTCTTACGTACTTTGATTAGTCATGATTTTCAATTTAATATTTTTCTCTCCTTTTATTTATAGGAATAAAAAATTTATTATGATTTTAATAGAAAAAATGTACATTTTTAAAGAACCCAGATATTGATTAGGTTAAGGAACTCATACTGCATAGGTTATATAACTCTAGATCAAGTAGTGTTCATATGTTTTAAAAATAAATTTTTTACTTTGAAACACACAATAAAAATTAACATTAAATAATATTATTAGTATAGAAGTAAACTCTAATTTTATATAAAAACACACAGAAAAACAGAGTTTAGTCTTTTACTAATATATTATTGAAAGCTGTGATCATGTCGTTTTGGTTGATGCTGCAAGTGATAAGAACGGGTCACAATAACCAATGGCACGTTTGCTTCATTAGTGTTTGGCACTAGAGTTAGATGTGTGTGTTTTTTACGAGAAACAACCTTTTAACTATTTATTTAGAAAATCATATCCTCTTAACTATTTATTTAAAAGCATAAACGCATCTATTCATATTTTTTATAATTAAAAAAATTCTGACAAAAAATTAAAAAAAAATCACAATTTTTTTTTAAAACTTCAATTTGGAGAATGGTTATAATGACAGTTTGAATTTTTGTTGTATAGTACAAGTTCGATGAATTGAGATCATTTGTAGTTTCGGAAAACTGTACACAGTTTCATCCACCCATATTATTTTATTTTTATAACTAAAAAACCTTAAATATGTTTGAATAAATCTCACGTCTGGTCTTCTTCATCCACCTTGGTAGTTAAGGCTTCAAGTTTAAGAGTTGATATTGGAAAATTTGTTATGAAAAACCAAAATTCTTTAGTCAAATTAATCCTACAACATTGCTAATAGTTTACGCATAGATTGAACTATAAGAGCTATTGGAATTTTTCTGTATTAACTATAAATTTTAAAAAATTACAAATAAAACTACAAAAATTCACATCTCATAAGTTAATTTTACTAATTGAATTAGACTTAAAATTTATATTTTAAGATGATATTATTGGTAACAACATTCACGCGATGTTGGAGATCCCACATCGACTAGAGATTAGAACCTTTCATGGTATATAAGTGGGTGCAAACCTCAACCCTATGAGCCGGTTTTATGGGGTTGAGTTAGGCTTAAAGTCCACTTCGTGATATGGTATCAGAACCATTTTCGAGCCTATCCTAGCGAGTGTTTGTGTTGACTTTTCATTGTATATAAAAAATTTAAACTGCAATAACTACTTGTATAAAAAAAATCTACCTACGATCCAATTGGAAAATTTTATTAATTAACACAAAAGTAATTTATTTAATAAAATAAATAATTAAATAATTTTTTTATTTCAAAAAATAAATTATTTATAAAAAATAATAATTTTATAATTTTTTATGTTCCAACCTCAAGTTTCACGATTTTATCTTAAAAAAAAACATCTTTTGAGTTACCCTGCTTAGGTTGTTATCATGGCTGAAATGTTTATAGCCAGGGGACATGCTGGTGTTGTAGGTCATGTTGTAATGATTTAATTTATTTTTCATTAATATAAAAAAGAGAAAAATATATATAACTGACTTTATTTTCGATTCCTATTGAGCGTATCAGATACATGTAGTAAATATGTTTTCACTAGTATCAATTACGAGTTATGCATTTAACGTGTATTTATTTTTCTACTGAGAATGACCTAAGGCCCACAATAATTATTTAGTCTATGATAATGCAATTAATCAATAGGACAAACTTATGCAGCTCAATCTTATTCCTGCTGCAATTAGATCTTGTAAAAACGACAAACTATGTCAACAATTACGTGATAAATCAAACTTATTATTTAGTGGTATAAGAATTAATCATTACAGAGAAATTATAGACCTGTAATGAATATTTTCCTTTTTTTAAACTAAATCATTCTTTTAAATTTGACATTAAGGATATGTTTGTTTTTATGCATATTTACTAAAAAAAAATTCACTAGAAAAGAAGTGAGAGGATATCAGTTGTTTAGATTCAGGTTTTGTAGTAAAGAGAAAAAAAATAATATATTTGTGAACAGTGAATATCTTCTTCCTACAAAATGAAGAGATGTAGAGGGAAAGTCACGTCAGCATGTATTATTTCCGAACTTACCTTCATTCATCTACCAGAGTTTTTAATATTAAAAAATAGTATTTTTTATTTATTTATATACAATATGATTTATTTTCTAATTTTATAGTATATATTTAATATTTTAAAAAATTATTTGAAGTTATCTTTTTATTTAATTTATTGTTTTGTTTGTATTAATATATTTTTTTATAATTATTATGTTTATGAGTTAGTATTTTTTTATAATAGTTTTTTATAAATTATTTTCTATTGCTAATTATGTTATATTTTTTAAATATTTTTTATTTTTCATTATTATAAGGTTTTTAATGATAAAAAATATTATTTTTTATTTATATAAGATTTGATTTTTTTTCTAATTTTATAATGCATGTTTAATATTTAGAAATTACTTGAAGTTTTATTTTTATTTAATTTGTTGAGTAATTTTTTTTCTAATTATAACTTTTAAATTATATCTATTTATATTTAATATAGATTTATTTTTTAATTTTAATTTTTAAAGTTGTTTATTTTTTAAAAAAATAACTTTCATTATTACAAATTTTTAATAGACAAGGATAAATTTGTAAAGTAATATTTAACAATTTAAAAAAAAAAACTTAAATTTTCTCACAACCATTATATCACTCACAAACTCGTATAAACTTTCTTCATACATCTACCTTAACATACCTCAATCTAAACACTCTCACTTTCTTGACATTTTCCTCTCACATCTCCACACATTCATTCCTTCAAATTCTCACACATCTCCTCATTTATCCAAACACATCTTAAAGAGTTTTTTGTTTTTTTTTTTAAAGCATGGTAAATGTTGTGGCAAACAGCTGCATCCCATTATGGCCATTTTTAAGTTAATTAAAGTTGTACCAACTTAAAGAATTAAAAAAAGAAAACCAACAAAAACAAGACCAAACGCATCATAATTTTTTATATTTGTATCTATGTTCTCTTGCATTGCAGTCCTTTCTATTATAAAAAACAATGATTATTTCTAAATCGATAACAATTAATTTTTAATGTTCAAGTCCCAACTCAAGTTGCCCTACATGCCAAAAAGAAAGATAAACTATAATATATTATGAATTATTTTCTAATCTAATTATTAGATGTAATTTGCCCTTAAATTTGTTCAGTATCTAGGGATAAATTCTAAAACAATTTTAGGTTATCGAAACACTATTAAGGATAATATTGGAAGAATATGTATAAAAGAAAATAAACCATGCTTAAAGTATTGAATGATTTACTTTTTAATAGGATTTTCTTAACTCATTTTCTTTATTTATATGAATAATAATTTTGTTATTTTTATCATGGTCCTCACATGAGTTTAAAGTTATCCAAATTTTTTTTTTCTAAATATTGAAATTGGAGAAAAAAAGTTTATTTTTTTATTTTTATATAATACCATTAATGATGTTGTTCAAAATATTTTAAGAAACTAATTTCTTTTATATAACATCCATAGTTACATTACATAAAGAATACATGAAGAATATATCATAAAGTAAAATATATATTGAAATATATGTATATATACAGGTAATTCATAAAGTGATATAAAATATATTTCTTTTTATAAAAAATTTAAAATATATACATATATCAAAACAAAATATTACAAGAAAATCATTAATTGTGATTGTTTAAATTGATATTTGTCCCCATTTATATATTATGAAATATTCTTATATATAGTATATGTGGGATCTTCAACACACAACCCTCACTACTAGACCCTTCAACTCGTTACTAAGATAAACTTTAAATAGTTTTGATATCATATTAAGAAGTAGACTTTAACCTCAAGTCAACTTTATCAAACTGATTTGTAAGGTGAGGTTTGCACTCACTTATATACTCTAAAATGTCCTTATCTTTATTCGATGTGAGATCTCCAACTGTGGATGAGATGAATTCTTTTGAAGCTTTATTCAATATTAGTGAAAGAGATGAAAAAAATTATTAATTTAACTTAGTATTGTGTTATTTGATAATTTGCTTTTTTTTTTTTTTGAGACTTTTTGAAAAATTATACGGTGTAACTTAGTATGTTGATGTGTAATATTTGTTCAATGTGCATGTTGTTGAGAATAAACATTTTTTTTGTAAAGAAGCACTAGTGAATGTCTAGGTTTACAAGAACATGGAGTGGATCAAACAAAGTAATGGTTCTTTCTTTATACACCCAATCAGTTTTAACCTGCAGCCAATCAATTTTTAAAATTCTAGAATTGGAAAATACATTTGGAAAAGAAAATTCATAATAGATTTTTTGTGTTGTGAGAATAAAATTCCATAATAGAATTGGAAAAACAAATTCTCATTTTGGAAAAGCAAATACGGAATACAAATAATAAATTCCAGAAAAGGAATTATGAAAAACAAATTTCGGAAACATATTTCCAAAAAAAAAATCTAGAAAGGTTATTATGAAAAGTTGTTCCAAAAAGCCTAATCCAAATGGAGTAAAAAATTTGGTTGCTTTCGGGTCTATTTTTACCAGAGTGAGAGGATTCTCGTTCAAGCGAAAATAGTATTGAAACTGTTCTCGAACTAGGTTGGGGACTGGGAGAACTATTGTCTTCGGATGTCACTCGGTCGGTCGTATCTCACTTCCTCCTTCGGTTCCTCTCGCTGAACGACTCCTCAGGCTGGTGGGGTACCTGCAGATGGCACTCCAACGCTCAAGTCAGTGGGGTATCGTATTCGGCTGGTTAGAATACTGTAGATAATGACCTACTTTCTTCCTTGGAATGCGTGATATTTATATTACCTTGATGGGCCCTTGCTGTTGGGCCGAATTAGGGGGTTGTTTAGCGATTAGGGTTGGATTAGGTCGTTTCCTAACCGTGGGTTGACCTTTGCTAATTAGGTCAACGGTTTGACTTGAGCACCTTATGTCGGTCGGCCACATATGACACGT
>Ga0123342_1006748_pt1 | contig 15711 bp, 7 predicted proteins | sample Turbeawhitnodule_FD_89960 | JGI IMG/M metagenome (GOLD analysis project Ga0123342, IMG submission 89960) | Root nodule microbial communities of legume samples collected from Mexico - Turtle bean Mexico white nodule | ecosystem: Host-associated > Plants > Roots > Nodule | place: Mexico: Nepantla... | reverse complement strand
CGAAGCACATTGATGTTCGCTATCACTTTGTGCGTGAGATTCTCGAAGAAGAGGAGATTGTTCTCCAGAAGATTCACACTACGGAGAATCCTGCAGATATGCTCACCAAGGTGGTTACAAGGGTCAAGTTTGAACATTGTTTAGACTTAGTTAATATCTTGCACATTTGAAGTTAGCGCCCGGATGCGCAAATTTGAAGCACTGCAAAGTTTGTTTTTGTTATGTTTTGAGAAGATTTGTATTAGGTGAGACTTGAAATTAAGCCGAGGTGGAGAGGTGTTGATTTTGGCTTAATCCCAAGTCCTACATCGGTAAGTTCATTGTTTGGGAAGGAGGTTTGAGGATTACAAATTAACCTTTCCTCCTTCACGGTTAAATATCCCAAGTTGTAATATCTTCTCTCATAATAATAAAAACAGGCTGTTTCAGCTGTGCTCGAAGATTAGGCTAAATTGGCCTAACTCCGTTAACAATTTTATGGTGTATTTTTTTCTCTTTATCTCTTTTATTATTTCGCTATATTTATTAGTATTATATTGTTTTCTCTTTTGTTTTGAATAAAAGTGTAAATAAACAAAATACTTATTATATTAAAATTATAGATTATTTTTCTTAAAATAATTAAAACAATGTAGTATTTAAAAAATGTATCAAATAAATAATAAATAGCAGTGCAATAAACTTTAACATAGAGGAGCAACAAATCTCCACCGTCAGTGCAAGTGCCTGAGTTGTATCCATCGGTGATATAATCGCCGTGTCTTTCTCAACTTCTGTTCACTCAACATCGTTTTTTAACTCTCTCAACGGTTTTTGACGTGGCGTAACATGATTGGTTAATCATCCAAGTTGAGAAGAAATTTATCTGAAAGCGAAAATAGCCTTGCAGAGTGAACCCTAAAACGAAAATTGGGTATTTAGGGTTTCTTTTATCTTCTTCGTTTCTCACATTCCTCAGTGGTTCTCTCGAACATGGAATCGGAAGGTAATAACCCAATATTTCCGCCACCCTCCAATTGAATTGAATTTTTTTGGGATTATTAAACCTATAACGGAATGCCCTGTTTTAGGGCAAAAGGGTACGGTGAACCCGTCCGCAATGTTAGCTTCTCTGCTCAGTAGGAGAGCCAAGCTTCACGAGGAGCTTCGCAACATTGAGAAGCAGGTAAATTTTTCAACGTGGCCATCTGGGTTCCTTTGGTTGTTTCGAATGGAGTAAAAATGTCTCTTTATACGGTTACAATTTATTATTATTTTTGTACCTATAAAATTATGATTTTTGTTATGAATTGTTTTATTTTTCACTTATAAAAAAGTGTGCTTTTTGTTGGATTGGTCGATTGATTTCGTTTGCAATAATTGGGTAACGTGTAATTTAACCTAAAAATCGGGCACATCGTGTGCTCCACAAATATCATGTTCATGTATAACATCCTGACTGGTACTTGGCAATTTATACTCTTTAATACTCATGATTTTAAATTCTATGTTGGGCATGTAGTGATGGACATTCTGGATGAATGTCCATGATGCCCAAACCCCATTCCCCTGCTTAAGTTCATAACACAACAAAGTGAAGTTAAGCTCCTGAAAACGTGTGCTTTGTAGGAAGCAGTTGTTGACATTTTCTTAACACACAGGTTTATGATATGGAGACAAGTTATTTACAGGACCCTGGGCAGTGTGGCAATGTATTAAAAGGATTTGAAGGTTTCTTATCATCATCGAAGAACACTGCACTGTATGAATATTTTCTCACTTTCTCTTTTTTCTAGACTCTAATGATTTTCTTCCCTATCTCGACTTCTCATAATCAAACAGCCTTTTCTTTCGGTTCTTGTAGTTTCTGGGGTTCATTTCATTTCTGCTGAAAAGAAATGACATCCATATTTTCTGCCAGAATCTTTGATTTTCTTAAACCCTAAGGAAAATAAGAAGTGTTCGGATGTGCTTTCAAGTGGATTGATCTGTTATATACTTGATCACACACCATACTTGTTGGGGCTCATTGATGGTTGGGAAAAACTAACTCATAGTTTTGGTAACTTGCATTGATTCCTGATATTTCCAAATCAATTGATACATTTCTGGGACATGCCTGGATGCATTAGTTATCGAAACTGACCAATTTTTTTTGTACTAAGAATTGTTCAAAATCTTGAGAAGCAGGGATACTAAATGAAGTGTGTCTTTTTATTCATTATTATTTTCTTATGATTAATTTACGTGTGTTTTATGTATCAGAGTATATGACTTAATTTTTGTTCGTGCATGTGTTCATGTGTTTCAAATGAGATATAAGTTTTATCCTAGTTTGGCTCCATGTTGATGTTTGCATGACATTAGTGAATCAAATTTCTTCATGGCAGCTTGAAGAGGTCTAGAAAGTTTCAGCCTGAAGATAGGCTCTTTTCATTATCTTCAGTGACCTCACCAGCGGTACGCTTCTGATATTCAGTGATATGCTTTCAACCAGGAATAGAAAAAAAACATGCTCTAGCGAATGCTATATACCTTTTCTGTGAGGATTGGAAAAATATATCTTTGTGCAGTTCATCTGCTGTTCAGTTATTACATCCTTGTTAAAAAACTGGTCATAACATAGTACTTTTGTTTGATAATGAAAGCATTAGCATGCCAACTTCTGGGAAGAGAAGAGTAATTAGGACATGTTGGAAGAGTTTGTTTCTTGCATTTTGGGCTAAAGTACATCCATGATTCTGTGCTATCTTGATTTAATCCACAGCCAAAAGAATTGTCAAAGCAGAGCTCAGTTAGGAAGTTTGGCAAAACTGATCTGATGATACCGTTTTGATCAATTTTAAGCAAAAAAGATTTCAGAGGCTTACTTTTATAGAAATATGAAATAATTTTTGAATTAGAAATTTATACTAGACTCTCAGATATATGACTACGTTTTTGTTTTAAACAGCTAGAACGGGGAATCAAATGTTATATATGTCCTTAGGTCAGGTCCTGCCCTATCATTTGGTTTCAATTTTGCCCAGCATCTTACTTGTTAACAAATTTGGGCATTGCATAATTTGAAATCTTCAAACTCGACTATAAAAACCTAAACATTTCAAGAAATAATAGCATCTTTTGTGGCAATAGGATGCGTTGAAGTTTGAAGTTGGTGAACATAGAATTCTAAGCTATCCACTCTGGATCTTTTTTCTGGCATGATCCTTCCATCTATTGACATTCTATCCATAAAATAAATCATCCTTTTATGTTTTCTTTTTCCAAATTCTAATGTTTCATGTCCATTTATTTAGTATCAGTATCTTTTCATAAAATGATTATTTCTGACTTGACATGCATTTTATCTACTTTACTATAGGCAGAAGAGCTTGCAGCCGGGCGAGATGGTGAGTTTATATTGGCTAAGGTTTCAATTACTTTTTTGGCTTGAAATTCGTTTATTTATTGTGTTTCTGTTTACATCAGATGGTAGATCAGACTATGGTCCTGGTCGTTCAAAAGGTGGAGGAATTTATGCTAATGGACAGTAAGTTTTCAACTATTGTATCTTAATTAACTAGCTTACTTTACAGAAACTTTCCATAAATCATTGGAAATATGTAAAGACTGCATGCTTGTATGAACTAAAAAAACCTGCATGTGTATAGGGGAAAACCAAAGAAAGGTAGAGGTGGATCGAGAGATGCAAAGAGAGCAAGAGCTTCAAGTGAACAAGATTTTGATTATGAAGATGATCCTGACCTTACCATGTGATTGAAAGTGCTGCTTCCATATCGAATAGATTGGCACTTGTTGCTTTCCGGTTACTCTCATTGGTAATACTTGTGAATTTTGCACATTTGGGTGAACAGATGCCACATACTACTCAGGCTTAGTGGAAGGCATGGGTGACCTGCTGTGTTGCAAGGCAGGCAGGATACAGCAAATTTTTCTTTGCACAAGTTTAAGCTTGTTCCTTCTAGCAATGATTTGTTAGTGTTGTAGCAATGCTGTACAGAACAAGAAAATGAAGTAAACTAATTTGATGCCTGTAAATTGATTTTTTCTGATGTAATTTACTTACTATGACGGTATGGTGGAGTGGCCATTTGAACATTGCAGCTTTGCAGTGTGATGTTGCAGCTGCAACAGTGGCATTGATTGCAGCCGGTTGCCCGGGAAATGCAGGAGATATATGAATTTGTGCATCTCAACATTTTAAAACTTTATTCAACTAATCGAGATATGTGAATTCATTTTTATTTATAGGATACATTACTTTCGTTTTGCTATTTCATATCAAGAGTATTTGTTGAGAATTAGATCCAATTTTTTTGTAATCTTTCATTGTATTGTCATAGCTTCAATGTTCATTTGAAGGACTTTCTTGGTAGACACATAAGTATCTTCCTTTTACTATAAAGTCGGAGATGGATGGTCTTTGACTTGAATTTTCATTTGTGAATTTTTCATATTATTCTTCATACAATTTCCATTTTGATTCTAAATATAAAAATTAATTTTTACTTCTTACTACTTTTTATATCCATTAAGTGTACCTTAAATAAAATGTCATGGAGCAAGTATGTTTGATATATGTATTTTTTTTTTGTTTTCAATAAATTTATACATTTTGCTTTTGGTTCTTGACTTTTTTTCATCTTATTTTCCATAATATTTTTATTTCTATTTTGATCTATGTTTCTTAATAAGACTGATACATCTATTTTCTTAAAAATTGCTTTTGTTTGAAGGGTTTAAAGGAAAAAAAGTAATGAGGGACCGATTAGGATTAATATATGTATTTTTTTTTCTTTTTATTTTTTATTTTCAATAAAGTTATTCATTTTGCTCTTTCTATTCTCCATTTTTTTTTCCAATTTAATTTCCATACAATTTTTATTTCGGTTTTGATCCTTCTTTATTAACACCCTTAAGTGATTGGTAGTTAGCCATTGAGTACATTAAAAAAATGATTGCTAAAAAGGAGAAAACACAATGAATATGATGTAAACAATGACATTTGTCTTTAATTAGGATTTGCATTTATTACTTTCTAACATTTTTTATTTGATAGTGATACATAAAGAAAAGGAAGAATCATGTCAGATTGAGTTGGGTCGGGCAAAGTTAGATTTGACTCAAATGGTAAAAGGTTAAGTCATTCAAGTCCAAATTAGATGGAATCGAGTTAGGCTAAATTAGGTTGGGTTGGGTCTAAGTTAGGTTAAACTAGTTAAAGATTTTATTAGTCTACAAACTTGATTTTATTTTCCAATGATTAATCTATGGGAGGTGTTATATATACTTCCTCATTTAGTTCACCATATAGAAAGGCATTGTCTACATCTAATTGATATAGATGCCAATGTTTAACAACTCCAATGGCAAGGATAATCCTAACAATGGTGGAATTGACAATAGAAGAAAACATGTCTTTCAATGGTTCCATCAATCCAATGTTTTAATTTGTAAATCCAATTACATCCAATAGGATTTTTTCTTACTGGTAAATCTGTGAGGTACCGAGTATGATTCTATTGAAGGACTTTTATGTCTTTCTCCATAACATTAACCCAGTAAGTGCATTTACAAGCTTCTTCAAAAGTTTGAGGTTCAATGTTAGAGGATATTGTAAGGGTATAGTTTAAATGTTTTTCAAATAGAAAATGATATGATAAAACAAATGTTATAGGATAGGGAGTTAGAAGAGTATTTGTCAAATTAGAATTAGTGGTTATAGAATTAAGTGGTGTTATCTAATGGCTAAAAAATGGAATCAGGATGATGAGCAAAATATTGCACAAGATTAGTTTCATAATCTAAAGCCTTATTAGAGACCTTGTAAAGCCTTATTAGAGACTTGTAAGGAAAAGTATTTTCGTAAAAAGATAACATTTTTGCTAATAATAATTTCCCTATTATTAGTGTCTAATAACACCACATAGCCCTTAATAATTCCAAACTTATATCCAAGAAAAAAACATTTCCTAAATCTTGGTTCAAGCTTAGTGTGATTACTTTCAAGACTAGAAGTATAACATAAAGATCCAAAAAATTCAAATCAAGATAAGTAGGTGATATTTTATATAGTAATTCATAAAAAGATTTATTTTTTAGAATAACAAAGGATAATCTATTTATTAGAAAAACTGCATGAGCAACAACATATAACCAATAAGTCTTAGGTAATCTAGATTGAAATAACAAGTTGCGAGTAACATTAAGAATGTGTTGATGTTTCCTCTCAACAACAACATTTTTTTTAGGAGTTTCAACACAAGAAGTTTGTGGAACAATACTAAATTTGTTATATAATTCATTAAAATAAATTTTCTTTCCATGTCAAACCTAATAATCTGAACATCATGTTTAAATTGATTTTTAACATATAGAAAAAAAATTGTATAGAAGAGATCTAGTTCCGACTTTGGTTTTGATAAGGTATATCCAAGTATGTCTAATATGGTCATCAACTATGATTAGAAAATATTTATGTCTATGAACAAAGAGAATACAAATAGGACCCCATATATCAATACGAATTTACATTTAAGGAATTTGTATTACTTTGCTGAAAATGAAGTTTGTGTTGTTTTGCAAAATGACGAATATCACAAGCAGTTTTAGAAACAAAATTCACATAGGGGATTTTTTTTTTAAAATGTAATCAATGGTTTTGATACTAGGATGTCCTAATCTGTAATGCCAAAGATCCACACCATCTTCTCTAAGTTAAGAACAAAATTGATTGAAAAAATTTCATTCTTGAGATCCACATAAGGTAGTATAGTCTTTGCTAAAGATCAACTTGTCCAATAATTTTGGATGAACTGTTGTCTTGAATTTGACATTTCTTTAAGAGAAAAAGTTAGTGTGCAGTTTGGATCTTCAATTAATCTTTGTACTGAAATGATAAAGGAAAATTTAGGTATACATAGGACATTAAAAATGACAAGATTTTTGGAAAAATGAATAATGTTAGCATGATAAGAAATGACGAAAGAACCATTAGAATATTTCATATTGATAGGTTTAATTTTATAGAATGTCACAAAATGTTCTTTAATGTAAGTAACATGGTCAGTATAACCAATGTCAAGGATTCAAGAAACCTTACTCTTTGTTTGTGTTTCTGGTGTAAGAGAATCATCAATGTACCTTTGAATTTGATTGATGTTATGATTTGATGTTGGTGGTTAAGAGTCTTTGAATTTGCTCTATTGTGAAGGGGTTCCTGTCTTGTTTATCTTCTTGATTGAAATTTTGTTGTAATTACTCATTCTTTACATTGAGATTATAAGTTCTTTCTTTATTGGTAGAAAATTATTCATTCTTTGGTTTATACCATGGAGGATATCCATGTTTAGAGTAATATTCATCCACCGTATGATTCAATTTATGACAATAAGAGTATTGTTTTTCCTGGTTATTGGATCTTCCTATGCCTATCCCTGTACCTTGACCACGCCAACCATTTCCTCTTCCTTGTGGTTTCTAAAATTCTAACTTTGATTGTTCTGATGTTGTGGTTTGCAAGAAACTTGTTCTGTTGTTTCTATATCTCAACAGTATTGAGAATAACCTTTATTTCAGTAGAACCAGTGAGTTGTCTCACTTGTTAAATCACCAAGGAAAAAACTTTGTTTATGTTGGGAAGAGGTTCCATAAGGAGAATTTAGGTTTTTACAGTGTTATAAATTTCACCAAGACCTTTTAGAAAAAAACATAACATATTCAAATTATCTACATTGAACCGTAATCTTGAATAAATCACAATTGCAAGGGATATCACAAATGCAAACCGATATAAGTCTTAGAGATTCAAGTTCTTCCCAAAGAATTTTTAAATCTGTAAAAAAATGAGTGACATTTATTTCACCTTATTTAATAGAGTGAACCTCTTGAAACAAATAAGAGATTCGAAAATGATCTCCTTAGAAAACTTTTCCTTTAAATCTTTCCAAAGATGTTTAGTAACATCTATGTAAATAACACTCTCAACCATTTGAGGAGTTAGAGTCCTTGTAATCCACGATAGAAACATGATATTGCATCTTTCCCAAACATCAAAATTAGGATAATAATTACTTGGTTTAGAAATATTACCATCAACAAAATTCAATTTGTGCTTGGACCGAAGAGCTCTTTTCATATTATGCTCCAAGTATGATAATTCATTTCATTAAGAGAGGGAGAAATAAGAATCAATCATAGATTTTCTCAGGTGCAAATAATAAGGACTGATGAGATTCAAACATTGATTAATATTATAAAAACTCTCTGAAATAGCTAATTCCATTTTTGTTACCAGAAAGAAAGTCAAGAAAGAATAAATAACAAAGAAAAGATGGCAAAAAAGCATAACATACATTAATATCATACAATATAAAAATGGAAATACATCTACAAGGGAAAAAGAGTAAAAACATTAAGTAAGGACAAAATGGTAAAAACACAATGATGATTATTATTCTTGAAGAAAGACAAGAAATCTCTCGATAGTCATTAGACAGTGTGAGAAGTGCAGATCCTCTTGATCATGGATGGGTGAAGAAGGAGAAAGAAAAAAGAAGATGAAGGCACGACACAGGTAAGAAAAAGATTTTGCCTAAAATTGAAAAATAGAAAACTAACAACCTAAAAGTGTGATGAAGATCAATGATCTCAACAATTAACCATGCATTAAACGATCTAATAGTTCATATCAACGTGTAGTCAGAAAATAACATAGAAAAATACTCTTAACACATTATTGCCCGAATTACACATTCCTAGATCCAAACATTCATAGAACAAAACAACACCTAAGGTTTCTATTCTTAAAGCAATACTATTCTTGGTACAACATGATAGTGCATTATTATATTCCTGAATGTAAACGTTTTACTGTTGCAGTGAAAATTATTGTTATTATGCCTTGGTTGCTTAAACTTCCTCTTCTTGCTCACCGGAAATCTCTTCCAAAGATCTACCCTTTGCCTCAGGCACCATGAAAGTACAAATGAAGCCTAATATGTTAACCACTCCTAACACTAGCAATGAGTTCCTCACACCAATACCCGCATGGTACCCTGCATCTGTTTTGCTCGGATCCTGGTTTTGTGCCAAGTACAAAAACCCGAACGAGCCAACTATGGCTCCAAGCTTCCCAGATGCTGAAGATATTCCATGGCAAGTGGATCTAAACCTAGCTGGAAATATCTCTGCTGGTACAACAAATGTGGTTGCATTAGGTCCAAAGTTTGCAAAGAAAAAGGTGAGAGAGTAAATGACCACAAATCCAATTCGGTTCTCCTTAAGAGTCCAGTGGTCATAAGGAATGGCAAGAGCAAACATGAAGACAGTCATAAAGAAGAATCCCATCAACTGGATGGCAAATCTTCCTATTATATCAATGAAGGCCACAGTGAACCAATATCCCGGAACAGTACTGCAGAGAGCAATGAGAGTTTGAGCCCTTGCAATTTTGAAAACCTCCTCAATCGCATTCATGGTCTTTGCTTGAGGAATCCAACCAATTGCGCTGAAGATGTCCTTTTGGAACAAATTTTGGCTGTAGAATGCAATGTCAAGAAAGAACCATGTGCTTGTCGTTCCGAGCAAATGAAGTCCGTGGCGACTCATGAATTCCTTGGAGAACAATCCAAATGATTTTTTTTCATCCTCCTTTTTTGGCTCTACTCGAATCTCCATCTGCATAACCTTAGACATATCAGCTGCAGCTTGCTCCATATTCTTGGCAACCAATGCAGTGTAGCGTGCAGTTTCTGGCATCTTTAATCTTGAATAGTAAGTCATTGCAGCAGGAAGTGCTCCCACAATCAGAATTATCCTCCATAGATAGTCTGCTTGTGGAACAGTTGACCCCAAGGGATCAACCTCGTATGGTGGAGAATCAAACTGGGTCTTGAATATAGATGACATTATAATGGCAAACACTCCTCCTGCCAAAATTCCAAAGCCTTGCATGGCAAACACTGCAGCTATGAAGGCACCACGAGTCTTCTTGTTAGAATACTCTGACATTATGGTGGCTGAAAGAGGGTAGTCTCCACCAATACCAAAGCCAAGCCAGAAGCGGAAGAAGCAAAGGGTTGTCATCACAGTCTTTGCATCACGTCCGAAGGAAAGACCTGAAGCAACAGAGGCTAGTACCATGAGCATGAGTGTCATGCCATAAACCTTTTTTCGTCCCATTTTGTCACCGAGCCAGCCAAAGAACAGTTGCCCAGAAAGTGTTCCAATAAAAGCTACACCGTTAACAGCAGCTGACACAGTTGGAGGCAATGATCCAGGATTTGCAGCACCATCAACGTGATAGTATATGCGACCAAGGAGTTTTGTGACAAGTGATATACAAAACAAATCATAGGCATCAGTGAAGAAGCCCATTCCTGCAACAATGATTGCTGTGAAATGATACCATTGTGTTTTTGCCACGTCCAGGGCATTCAACACCTCAACTTGCTCTTTCCCCATCAATACCAATCTTTTCTTCTGCTCTCCCTCCCTCTCCCTTCCAAATGCTTCTGCGAAAATGGACAGATTATTCGAAAACATTATGTGAAACTTGTCTCAACTGCAAACACGCTACAATCATGCAACTGCAGGGTAATTTTTCATGAGTGACGACATATGATGATCATGAAAATGATTACAAGAATATATCAATACTGATTAGTTGATTATGATTATACCACCACTTGAACCATCCAAAACAACTCAATTTTCAGTTATGTACAAATAGAATTGCAATAAAGGTGAATATTACCTTATCCTGAAAAACTGGAAGGCCTTTAACCATGTTATGTGACAAGGAATAGGATAATCATATTAAAAAACTACAACTAATGATGATGTAGTTTTTAAATAATATAAAAGAAGAACGGTGAAATTTGTAAATGGATGAGAAAATATATGAAAAAAATTACAAGAACGGTGTAATTTGACAAAAATATACGTGGTAATCTGACAAAAAAAATATGTAATTTGATACTTGCAGAACAAATTACAAAATGGGGAAGTTGTTGTCATTAATCACGACTTCAAATTTTCAAAATAACTAAATCGGGGCTTCAACTTTGTTATTGATATGCACTGAAGTTGTGCACAATCAGTATAACTTGAATTGAAATTATTTACGTAGATATCGTCATGCATGCATATATACGATTTTGATTAAGTTTTTATCAGTTTTTTTAAATTGAAGTTGTTAGAGAAGATGACAACTTTAATATAAGGCAAATGCTCCCTTCACCCAACACTTTTTAACCTGCATCCAACATAATTTCAAAAATTTCGAAAATACTTTTTATTCTGAAAATAAAAATCCGAAATTAAAAATAATGTATTTTGGAAAAAAAAATCCGGAAGAGGTTTTTGTGTTTCGGATATAAAAATCTGGAAAAAAAAAACAAATTTCATTCCGGATAAAAAAATCTGGATCTGAAAATAATATATTTCGTTAAAAAATTATCTGGAAGAGATTATTGTGTTCTGGAAAAAAGGATCCAAAATGTAATTTTATATGTACCTATTTTTTAAGGGTATTTTCGGTATTTTCCTTGTGATTGGGTGCAATGATATGGTGCAGGAAGCAATTGCCTTAATATAATAAATTAGAGAGAAGTCATGCGGTTAAACACTAACGACTTCAGTTAATTTTTTTTTCTACGTTAAATGATTATTATTTTTTTTAAATGAAAATATTTATAATTTTTTTTAACTTCCTTGACATCATCAACTGAATATTTTATTGTGAAAAAAATTATTTTATGCTATATTATTTCTAAATTCAGTTTTAATAAGTTTTTAAATTATCATTTTTATTTAAAATATTAATTACTTTTGCTATAAAAATAATTTTCAGATTTTTATAAGGTTAAAGAATTCATGGTTTACTGTTTTTTAAGTATTGTTAAATTTAAAATTATTTGTGTTGTTTTAAAAGATTTAAATAATGTTACTGAAACAAGATAACGTTTAAGGTATACAATTATAAATACTAGAAATATGTAAACAATATTTATAAAATGGTAAATAAGTATGATTTATACATAAATAGGAAACAAATTTCATTGTTAAGAAATTGTGCTACATGGGTTTCTTCTTTGTCTTCTTGGTATTCACTAACAATATTTTTAAATTTAACAATATTTATAAAACAGTAGACTATGAATTGTTTAACCTTATAAAAAATTTAAAATTAGTCTATAGTAAAAGTAATTTATATTTTAAATAAAATGACAATTTAAAAATTAATTAAAACTGAATTTTGAAATTATATAACATAAAATAAAATTTTGCAAAAAAAAAAAATATTCAATTGATAAGAATTTTAGATAATTTTTAAAAGTTTACATAAATAATTTATATTAAAAAGGTTAATTATCATTTATCGTAGATTTTTTTTTTAACTATAATCTAGACAATTTCAGTGTAAATAAAATATATTAGAGTTGTCTTCCCTCTAACGATTTCAATTAAAGAAAAAATAACAAAATTATAACTTAATCAAAGTAGTATGAATAGATGATCATTATTATGTAAATATTTTCAATTAAAGTCGGTGGTATAGGACTCAACTAGTGATAAAGTTGGAGTAGTATTTCTTAATGAAGACTTTATTTATTTCTAAAAATTAAAATCTTGTAACTTTGATATTTTTTAATTTTTCCTACAATTATCCACTTACAATTTTTTTTAATGAAATTACACCATTCTTATAATTTGTAGGAATATATATATAAAGAAATTAACAAATTCACAGTTTTCATCTAAGTGGATGAGTTTGAATAAATAATCCTCATAACTAGTATTTAGGATAACCTAAATATATCAGGACTCTCACATAATCTAATTAAAATCTTGCTCGGCTGTTTACAAATATTTCTGAACAAACTGATTTTGTATGTACCCAATATGCTACATAAAAAGAAACACTATACCAGTTGGCGTTGGATCTACCGAAAGATATTAATTCTCCGCAACGAGATGAACCAGGGTTAAAATTCTCGCTGGGAGAGATGTCCACAATCAGTCCAAAGATACTTCTTAGATTGCCTCCAATGAGAAAACCTGTGAGAAAAAAGATGAAATATTATGTTTCAGAGTTCCAAAGTTCAATGGGAAAATGTGTAATCGAAAACACATGTCTTTCTAGAAAGAAAACCAGGATATAAGAGAAGAAACAGGTTAATTGATATAAGATGAAGCAGCCCCCAGACACCAGACACCAGAAGAACACAAGAAAGATATCTGAACCCCAAAAGAACAAACTATACATGCATGCACACAAAATATAAATATATTTTTGCTCTCAGTTTACATGCACAAAGAATCATTAATTCATGCCAATATTTGCATATCAATATTCACAAATCGTCATGCATAACACAGATATTAAATTAGAACATAGTAAATGGGATAAATAAAAGAAACATTTAGAGTGGACGTAGATATATAACCAAGTTAATTTCAGAGACATGTAGGCATGGAAAGGGACGAGACATTAGAAGGATTCATCAAAGACGAAAAGAACATGAAGAGAGAAAGGGACAACGTAAGATGCAATGTGAATCTAACCTGCAGGTACAAGAGAGTGTTGAGAGAGAGAGAGAGAGCAAAGGAGAAGAATTGGCTACACACAAAAGAGATGAATGTAATGGGAAATGATTTATAGGGAAAACAATAGTGACTTAGAAAGAATATACCTCATCTTTTTCGTTCATATTTTTTATACTTAAATAAATTATTATTTTATTATAATATAATATTTTATTTAAAAAATAGTTATAAAATAGTTGTTTTTACTATTTATAATGTAAAACAAACTTTTTTGCGTACAGCACATGTTGAGTTCACACATGACTTCAGTTTTTGGGTTCCATTGGGTTGGACGTCAGATACAAGTTCAACTCCAAATACAACATTGAATTATTATGTTGTGGAATTAAAAAACTTTAAAGAGGTCACAAATCCAATCATAAACTTGTTAATATTTTCATAAAGGATTTAATAAAAGAAAAGTGTAAAACAATAAAATTTATATTAATTTGTAACTATTAATACAAGTATATATTACAAAATAAATAAAAAACATAAAGAAAAATTATCAAAATAGAAATCAATTCGACTTCAATCTTCTTCTTATTTCAAATTTTGTACTCCATAATTTTGCATCTCTGACATACTAGTAACAGCACCTCAAATTAGGCCTTCTATAGTTCCCAACTATGCTGTTGCACTCCGTGTATAATTATTTAAAAATAAATTAAAGGTATGAAACAAATTTGAAGGATGAAAAAAAGCACTATGATGAACAAATTACACAGAAAATTGCGAGATTTCAATAGTTTTGTGTTAGGTTGGTATGGAAGAGAAAGAGAAATTTACCGAACCAAAGTTCTTTCGTGCTCCAACTCAATCAAAAGAGTCCATTTTGCACAGAAGTCCATAATGGCGTGAATATTGATGTTACAATATATATGATATATAATGTAGAAATATGGTGTTCTTTAAGCAATAATCTCCAAACCTTAAATATAATTTTTCAAAGGTGACTGTGGAATATAAAATATTTATTACTTGCGGCAAAAATATTTATCATAAAATAAATTAATAAACTCATTTTTTTAAATTTCATTGTCAAGGGAGGATGAATTGGTTAAATAATGCAAGTTTCAATTTCATTTATGGTGAAGATAATGGTAGGAGTTATATCCGAAGAGAAAGTAAAGTTAACTTCGATTTCATTAAATATTGTTGGGAGTTCTTAAAAGAGGATATAATCACGACAACGAATGCGTTTGTAGATAGAGGAAAATGGATCAGGGGTCCAACGCGTCGTTCATAAGTTTGATACCCAAGGTCGATAACTCTGAGCAACTTAGTGATTTTAGTTTAGACCTATCTCGTTGGTTGAAGGTTTATATAAAATAGACTTGAAGATTCTGTCATTAAGGTTGAAAAAGGTGATTAGTAAAGTAAAGTTATTGATCCTAGACAATTAACTTTCCTATAAGGCAGGGGTTATTGGATAGTGTTCTCGTGGTCAATGAGGTTTTAGAGGAGGTGAAGAGGAAGAAGAAAAGTTGTGTTTTCTTTAAAGTAGATTATGAGAAGGTTTATGATTCTGTAAGCTGGGAGTTCATCTTTTATATGCCAGGAAGGTTAGGATTCTATGAAAAGTGGGTTAGATGGATTAAATCTTGTCTGGAATCTTCCTCAGTGTCTGTGCTTGTAAATGGGAGCCCAACCAAGGAGTTTTACCCGAAGAGGGGTTTGCGTCAACGTGATCCTTTAGCGCCTTTTTTGTTTCTTATAACAGTTCGCAGGCATGTCAAGGAAAGCAGTTGAAAAGAATTTGGTAAAGAGCTCGGAGATCGGGGACAAGAAGGTTAAGGTAAATATGTCCAATATGCAGATGATACTTTTTTCTTTTGTGAAACAAACATTAAAAGCATGTTTAACTTAAAAGTTATTTTTGAATTGCTTTGAGTTAGCCTCTAACCTTAAGGTGAATTTCTTGAAGAGTAGAATTGGTGAGGTGGGAGTTGACCAGTTTGTGGTTCAATGTTTTGCAACAATTTTCAACTGCGATGCGATGAAAACTCCTTTTAAATACTTGATAAGTGTCTAATTTCAGTAATATTTCATATTAAAATATAGGCACTTATGAGGATTTATTGCTAATTTACATATAAAATAATCCCTAATTTATGAATTTATACCTTTTTACATTTT
>Ga0123342_1006747_pt1 | contig 15713 bp, 11 predicted proteins | sample Turbeawhitnodule_FD_89960 | JGI IMG/M metagenome (GOLD analysis project Ga0123342, IMG submission 89960) | Root nodule microbial communities of legume samples collected from Mexico - Turtle bean Mexico white nodule | ecosystem: Host-associated > Plants > Roots > Nodule | place: Mexico: Nepantla... | reverse complement strand
TATAAAATGTTTATTTTCATTTTATATTTTTATTTATAAAGGTAATTAACATTTCTTGATAAATGTTTTATTCTTTTATTATATTTATGGTAAAACTAATAACATTTTTAGATAAATATTATTCTTGTAGAGATAATTGTATTTTTTTTTCTTCTAAACATAGTATTTGAGTGTCATCTAATTTTCTTACTCGTAATATTTTCCTTTTTGTAATTGTTATTTTAAACAATGTAAATAGTTACATTTACATTCATCTAATTTCACAGGTTGATTTAAGAATTAAAAGTTACTCACTTTTGTCACTAAAATTTATGGAAGAACATAATATAAGAGATTTGAAAGCTTAATAAAATGTTATATATTTTTTTTATCATAATTATGGACATGGTTGCTGGAGTTCTGTCCCAAAACTTGCAGGTGTATATCATATACTTGAATTGAATTGAATTGTTTTAAACGATTATGTATACCTTCTACTATAAAATCATCAAACACACTCATTCTCATAAAAATAATTCTTTTTACTTAAAATTGTAATTTTATTTTCAAGAAAACGCACTAAGTTCAAAAACCGGCTAAGACATAGTTTGCATATATAATAAACATGTGGTGCATGGATTTGTATTATACTTCGAATCCAAATAGTGGTTCCTAATATCATGTACTTTTGTCTTCTGCTTTAGCAATATGATTCTTGAATTTAGAACTTAATTTTCACGAAGGAAGAGTTAATATGATCCTTACATAAAATGGTTCCAAGTTTTAGTCTAAAAGTTAATGACTCCAATGATACCTATATGAATTCATTGATAATGTTTATTAAGTTATTTTTTTTTATTCTTTTCTATAATTTTAATATATTTTGTCTTCTTTGTTCACTAATAAGTCATAATTTTATTATTTTTAATCATTTTCTAATACCATTGCTTATGTCATTAGTTTCAAAGATATTGTTCTAGGTTAACAACATTACCGAATAGTAAACTGACACTAGTCACCTAATAGTATCTTAGATGAAAAGTTAAGAAATTTTTAAAATCATCATTTCTACTGTAAAACACCCACCATAATAACATTTGTGTTTTCTCTTTGGTTGATTCTCAAATTGTATCACCAACTATACCAAATTGATATGACTACGATTTGTCTAAACATCAGTACATAGTGTAACAAATATCACCATTATAAAGAATCAGTACATAGTATTTTTCAGCTTCAAAATGCAGTTTTCTTACATTAAAAGAGATTAATCCAATAACTTGTCATAAAATATTCATATTTTGAAATATTGTGACTGACATTTAGCTAATAAATTTAAGATAAATCAAGTGATAAAAATATAATAACTTGGATCCCAAATGATAAAAAAAAAACAGCGATACAACACGTGAACGTAGGTTTGATCGAAGAAAAGGTTTCGTAAGAATCTTTATTACACTCCATTCCAAAATCTTTATTATTACCTTGTCTCTCAGCAAAAATCTACATTTTTAAGAATAACATGAGTTAAAGACTATAGCTGTGAAAATGATATTCTCTTACATGCATCCGTGTTTCATCAGAGAATAAAAATTTCGAAATATTACAGTACAAAGCTGATTCTATAAATTCGAGTTTTTGTTGTTGAAAAATGGTTGATGTCACAAGCGGCACACATGCATTGCAGATAGAAGTGACAAATGGAGGTGCATACTGAACACAGCAAAAACACAGTTTCGAACTAATCCAAACTCTACCCCATATATTATCCAAGTCAAATTTAAGTTAATTCTTTTATAGAAAAAAAAGGCCAAAGAAAACTATGAATCAATGTGAGTAATGTAGATTAGCGACTTTTTTTGGCGCATAAAAAAGAAAGAATTAAGCCGCAGCAGAGTTACCCCGAATGGCATCGAGGGGATGTATTATAGAGAGGTTGAGCTCTTACGTCCAAGCTTCGCCAGGAAATCAGCAGTTATTTCCTTCCCATAGAATGTAGAGTTGTGATTTAATCCTCAAAGTCTCCAGCATTCTCCAATAAGTAGTTGGCTGCCAATTGCTCATCACGGTCACATGCCAAAAATGCCTCTATCACCGAAGCTCTATCAAATCCCATAGCCTCAAGCTACCAATGGTAAGTAAATATCGATCAGCACATAATAAAACAGATCAGATAACTCAGCGCGAATGAAAATGACATGTATAGACTACAAAAAAGGAGAGGCGTACCCTTCCAATTGCCTCCTGCTCAGCTGGAGTCACATTGATGGCATGAGGCATGTCTTGCTCAGGTTGGTCAAATATATCTCTGACAGAAAAGATGGATTCGTTTCTACTTCAAAATTTACGTGAATATAAACTATGCAAGTAAACTCCTAATTCTATATTATATAAGAACAGGGTATCGAGCTAACCAGTAGAAACGTTTCTCTCAATTTGCATGTAAGGGGAAAATTGACAACCAAACAATTGAAACGGTATATCAAGAATTCGAGTAAAGCATAAATTTTATTGCCGAGCTATTGTTCTATCTCCTAAATGGTCCCTGAAGTAAAAAAAACTCCTGAAAGTGATTGAAATCATATTAAGTAGTCCTCCAACTATTAAAAAAACCGTCAATTTGATCCCTAAACTAATAAATACATTAATGGAGGGAATAAAGTAACATACATACATTCAATACTTCAGAGATTACTTAAACAATTTTAATACTTGACGGACCAATTAGGAGAGAGTAGAATAGCAGTTTGGGAATTGATTGAATTGAACCATTATGTTATTGTTATGAAATCTAATATGCCACATATAGCAAGAAATACACTCACCCTTCAGAACCCTCAATAGGTTCATTTATCAACTGGAGAAACTCTCCGTGATGCTCTTGAATCAGTCTTAAAAGACTGGGATTCTGCTTACCCAGTTCCTGAAGCACAGGCTGCAATGGAAAGTGATAAACATTACATTACACATCAATAACTGTCAGTAGTCAGGAAATTAATTGAGAAAGCGAATACCTGGAGAATTTGTGGATTGGATTGCACCATTGAACGCAGTGCTTGAAACTGGAAGTGCAGACAGACAAAAATGGTCACTTAAAAATTATAAAAAGTAAGATTGAAGCTAGATACAACAATAACAAGAAGCCTTATCCAAATAGCTGAGGTTGGCTACATGTAAAAGCTTGAAACCAGACTAGACAATATCATGCATTTGCACTGAGTCACAGGCTAGGGAGAAGTCATTGCAGCATGACTCAAGTCGCAGCCATCATGGCACAAATTACACCCTTCACAATCGCTCCAAGTGTGATGGCTATAAGACTTTTACCTGGTGACATTTCCAGCCAATAGAATTTACGACCCATCTTTTTCATTTAAACCTATTTAGGATCTAAAATAGCAGTCATCCCACTATCCGCCATAGCATTTGGTGGGGGTTCGGGGGGAGAGTGATCACTCTGCACCACTATTTGGTATTGACTACTATGCTTCAAAACATGAAAGAATAACAAACGTTTTCAGTCTATTGTCAAGGCACAGCAGTCAATTAAAGTGTATTTTCGACATGCTTCACAAAATAAACTTTACTTATGGAAAATCTATAAGATAAAGGATTGGAAGGAAGCTTCAGAATCACGTTTCTTTTAAGCAGAGGAACAAAGTACATCATAAATCAGTTTAACAAGACCCAACATAGGTTCAGATGACAAAATTAGAGACCATCCATAGCATGTCACAAGTTTAGGTATCTCAAAAGAAATAGTAACACAAAGGGAAACAAAAATCATAGGATTCTGTGACACAATCTGAGTGGAAGAAGTGGATGAATGCTTTAGGGTTATCTATGATAGAAAGGTTCGTCTTAAGCTAAAAGGAAAGAACCATTAGACATACATACTATTAGTGATGTTTTATGGTGGCATTGAAAATGAGATGATAGAGGACATGAAGATCACAAGTGCTGTGAGCATGGAACTTTACATTGAATTGGCAGAGTGGTCACACAAGAGAATAAAATATTAGCAATGTTTGTGTCAGGGAAGTAACTCCTCTTCAAGAAAAGATATTATATTTGTGACTAAGATGGTTTGGACATGTGATTAAAGAAAGAAGCCTAACTTTTAAGGGCACATAAAATAGAGGATAACCCTATAGTTCAAGATGGAAGACAACCAAGAGAAACTGTGAGAGAAATCATTAAAAAATTGTCACTCCGGAATATTAGTTTTTAACAAATACAATGATGTTATTCATTAATGTAGCCGATCCTGCCTACAGGAGAAACAGTTTTTGGTTGTTGTATAAGGCAAAGGGTTGATGCCAAACATAATTACAGACGTTAAACTATTGATGGTTTATTCAATGCTACTTCCTTATTTAGTCCTTTCCTAACATATTATTCAAGATAAATAAGATAACTTCCAAATTCACGTTTCATGCTCATTCTTTAAATTGTTAATGTTTTTTTGTAGCATGGACATAATGTATAGGATTTAAAGAATCAAGGTACAAACATTGCCTAGGTGTCTAGTTTCATCAATACAAAAATTCAATATACTAAGTCTAGAACTGTCTCCAGAGTTTTACTGAATTTTCAAATAAGTTCCAATAGTTTATATTTTTTTTTTCAAGGTCCCTATACTAAACAAATTTAAAGAGACCTCTATAGTTTAAATAAGTTTCTTTAAGCCTATTAAATGTCAATTTTTGGAAGTCCTTGGTATTTCTAATGTCGACACGAATGGCCTGCAGAATGCTGTTGAATTTAGAGGGGGAGATTTAGAAAGAAAGAAAACAGAATCTTTCAAAAAAGAATTTACAAAAAAATGGAAAGATTTTAATTTGGGTATGAATATAGTATATAGGTTTGCTCATCCATATACTTACTCTTTGTAGATCTAGTGGAGACTATTTCTGAGCATTATAATATGTTATGCTACTACTTAGACACCAACCCAATGAGTATTAAATGCATTCTGCATGTGATACATGAACCACGTACACTTTTGACAGACTGTAAGCATCCGTTAACATTTCAAAGCTGTCAGTCCATTAGGGACTTCATAAAAAAATTTAAGAAATATAAGAACTCTTAACATGTTAAACTACAAGTACCTACCTAATGGAATTTGTGGTATTATAGGAACCTATAGAGTAATTTAACCAATATCCTTCTTACAACTTGGATAGTCAAGAATATGTCTTCTGACATAAAGAGAATAACAATGGATGGAGCAGCAAGCTCACCTGGGGATTATTTCTAAGGAAGTCCAGTGATCCAAGTCCGGCCCCAGTACTTGAAATTGCCTCCTGAGAGAGTTTCAGCTTGATGTAATCACAAAAATAACAGAAATAGATGCAAATACCAAAATGGAATTACTTTTGATGATCCATTTAGTACCACATGTTTTACCTGAGGAAACATATTTAAGGGAGATGAATTAGGTCCTACAGGAACTGCTCCAGAAGAAATTCCAGCTGTTTCAGTTGTCTGACTACCAGGGTAGTTAGGAACTGGCACAGCAACTTCTGCTGCTTCAGGGATTCCCTGTTGAAAGACACGCACAAAAGAATTAAGATTTGTTAATACAAACATGTCGGACAGAAAATTTAAGCTGACAAAAAGTACAAGCAGTTAAGACATACAGAATACAAGTAATCTATTGCACGCTCTGGGTTATTATAAGCTGCCCGAAGAGCACGAGTAACTGTGTCTCTATCCCAATTGCCACCACCCATGTCCATGATTTGTTGAATTGTCTGCTCAAGATTACTACCAGCAACTAAATTCGATGCAGCCTGACCATATGTATCTGCGGAAACACTGCAAAAATGAAAAATAGGCCATATTTAGAATGGTTTTGTTTTGATGATAGGAAAGGGAACAATGTCAATGAAAAAACAACTCATCCCAACTCAACAATGAATACAAGCCAAAAGAAAAAAGAAAGATAACACCATGGTTAGCTGAAATCAGCCACAAAGCATCTTATATTAGATAATAACTAGGGTCAGCAAATATCAAATTTTACTTAAATGGCTACTACAATAACCAAATGAATACCACAGAGAGCATTCAGTAAAACTATTTGAATAAAAAAATACACTGCTATTACAATGTCCGGATCAAAATAATTCATTTGATTAAAACAATTATGGTTATCGCAAAGCCCATGAGGAAAAGAAAAACTATAACACTAAAGATTAAAATTCGAAATATGACAGATCTTTCCTATTGAATGTAACACTAAAGATCCAAATGATAATTCACCATTATTCACTCATTAAGTATTTTATGGGAGTACATTGTTGCATCCAGAATAAAAAATTCAGTACAATTTATTAACAGTATCTGAAGAAAAATGTAGAGACAAAAACCATACTTAGTAGTTGGGGCATCCGTGGTAGATGTAATGTTGTTCACAGCCCTGAAAAACGGGATAAAATAAATAAGGAAAAATGTGGCTGGCTGCCATAGAAATCAACCTCCTCAAAGATAGACTCACTGAGTTTGCACCGGAGGATCAGAAGCAGGGTTGGTATTGGATGTTGATACAGTTGAAGCAGGAGTGCTGGCAGGCTGACACAATTTCACTATATTTAATACAGATAAGGAAAACTGGAAAAGAAAGAAAACATCCAAAAATGAGCGAGCATTACACACCTGAACAGACGGAGCTGCAGCAGAACCTGATGCTTTACTCTGTAAATAGAATGGCAAAATGTGGTAAAAGAAGTTAAACTGTGTCTCTTACCATACAAATAAATCATGCTAAAGCTTATTGAAAGAAAAATGACTTAATTGAGTTTATCTAATTGAAACAGGGTAAATGATATTATGTGACAAGATCTAATACCCTCATAATGTCAAGATAAAAATATCAGTGGATGAGAGAATCCAAGCAAAAGATTGTTATCACTTTAATTTGTTAAATCAATAAATCTCTCTATCTAAATAGTAAACAAATAAATTTCACTATCGAGAAGTAAAGCGCTGCATCTTGTTTCCATTTTATATTGATAAATTGAAAGCACTGAATAGCTGTTGATTGTGGAATTGGGAGCTGAAATTAAACGACAGTCAGTAAGCAGGTAGCTTGCCTGTGCAATTGTTGAAGGAAGAAATATACCTTACTAAGCATAACAACAAGAAAGCCATCTTCAGACACTTTGTTATCAACTAATGTAGTTTCATCTTTCAAAACCTTGCCATTGTGAATCAACAATTGCTGTCCACACGGGTAATTATCTTTGCCCTGTACATCTTCAATATTCTTCTTGACAGCCATAACCTGATGTGAGAGAAGCAGGAAAACTTTATCTAAATAAACAACAACAATTTCAACTGATAGACAACAGAATTGGAAAATAGCACATCTAAAATTTACTGAATAAATAAAGCCCAGTGACTCATACATATTATAACTACGAATTCACATTAAAGCAAAATAGACAGCATAGAATCGGGATTATAATCAGTGTAATACATATACAAGGGGGCGAAATACATGAAAGCCAGTCAATACACTACCACCAATCCCTAATAATACCCAAAATAACATCGAAATCTGGGGACTAAGTATCATCACGCCCGGAACATACCAAATCCTGGCAATAATAATAAAAGCAACACTAGCATCCACGAATTACCAAATGAATTTGTAAAATGTATAAAAACAAAATCAATGGAGGATGAGTTTGAATAATAACGATTAAGGCAGTGATTTGAAAAATAATGGAGAAAAAGTTAGCTTCCGAAATTTGAAAATGAACCACATGAATCAGCAGAGTAGATATGTTTTAGTCGGTGGAAATGAAATGATGGAGGAAAACTATAGATAGTGATACCGAATAGAGAAAGAGAGAGCTGGATTGAAAGGGAGATTACTGACAGTGTCGGAGGGCTGAACCCTAATTTCGAAATGGCTCCCTTTCAAAGTCTTGACGGTGAGCTTCATGTCGCCGAATTATCGGAATGGCGCCGGAAACGGCAGCGATCCGATGAAGGTACGGTTGCGGAGGGAGAAACCCTAGACTAGAGAGAGAAACAATCTAGTCTGTTGCAGTTGTAGAGGATGAACACGTCAACCACGCATGTGTAATATAATGCTCTTTTTCTACTCCTCTTTTAATTCTTCATTCTAATCCAAATTAACTCTCACTAAACTAAACCTTCTTCTTCTAATTTTTCTTTTACCTATTTCGTAATACTTTTTATGCCTGCTCTTAATTTTGTAAGCATTAACTATTATATATTAGTTATAATTTATTAATATGACCTTCATTTTGTAGTCCTTTGTGTTTTTATTTTATTTAAATTTATAATCTAACTTTTTTAATTTTAAATATATTATTTTATTTTATTTTTTTATAAAAACTTTTATATTAAGTATCACTATAAAATAAAATTTGACATGTGTACCTCATGTAACAATATCTATTACATAAAAATATATATAACTTTATATTCGTGTATTTTTTATTTTATTCAAACTGATAGTCTCCTAATATAATTTGAAATAAATTTTAAATTGTATCAATAATGAACTTTTAGATATATAAAAAGTTATATGGATATACAAGTTTATTAAGATTTTTTAACACTTCAACAAGCCTCCTAATGAAGGAAAAAAACAAATTTCAATAGCAGAATTTTAAAAAAAATATTAATTGAAATAAAGAAAGTTCTTAGAGACAAGTTTTAAGATAGTAAACATTTGAAATTAAGGTTTTTTATTTATATAAATATTTCTTTTAAAAAATGTGGATGTTATGAAAATGTGTAATAATTGTAAAATTAACACGGAAAGCATTAAGCTTTTTATGCAATATAAATGTGAAGTAGTGTAAAAATACTTTAAAATTGTTGATATAAGATAATGTTTTTTATATAATCAAGTAATATTCAAGTTAGAGAAAGAAAACAAATATTTTGAATATTGTGGTTTAGCTTTTTACCTTGTAAACTTTGTTTATTCGAAAATCAAAACCAATAATGTTTTCATGGCTTGTAAGCTTAGATATAAAACTGATTTGAAACTCACATATAAGATAAGATGTTAGTGGGATATTGCCACTTGTTAATGTTGCAAGCATTAATGAAAAAAGAATAATTAAATTTAATGGCTTCGCATATAGAAATGAATTTTGTTTTATCATTTTGAAATAAAGGGATTGTTTGCATGCATGATATTATGACAACCATTCTTATCAAAGTAGTTGAATAAATAGGAAATGCAAAACTACTAAATTTATATATGACAATTATGTGCTACATGTTGGAAATAAAATTGGTAATATAATGAAAAGAGGAAAAATCATGAATAATGCAATGAAATGTGGTTGAAATCAAAAAAATAAAAATTCAAATTCTATTAAAAAATGAATTTTAAGTTTAACTCAATCTTATAAAACTAACTTATAAGGTAAAGTTTGCATTAAAAAACTCTCGTTACGATAAGTTCTAAATGACTTTGATACCACAAGTCTTTGAACACTTGAAGTTTTCATGTTAATTGTCTTCTTATCTCAACTCGTTGGTCAGCGATCAAAACACTCGAAGTTGGTCTTCCACAATTGAAAACTTTAGTTGTTTCATCTCCGCTACCACCCAGAGTTTGTATTCACTTGATAACAACATATTCCTTATCAACAACTCTCACATTTTGTGTGCGATCTCCCTTAGCAGAATATCCTATTTTCATATCAAATCCCCATTCATGAACAAAGTCATTATGTATAAGATGACAAGTACAATCCAAAAACGAGAGAAGACAGGAGTCACACCTTCCACAAACTCAATGCATGGAGGCTTTTTACTTGACTCTAAACACCTAGTATTGCCTCTAAGTTCATAGACTCTTAGGTGAACTTTTTTTGTTCTAACTCTAATTGTAATTTTATGATGTATATCTCTGTATAATTTGGGTCAGGAGTTGTTGAGATATCTCTAACCCTTCTTCCTTCACAATTTCAATGTATCTTGATGGAGAAAAATGCTAGCCTTTGATCATTTATTTTGTCTCGTTCTTTGATAATTTAGGTACTTGCGTTATTTTTTTTAAAGAAATATTATGGGATTTTCAAATAAATAAATTATTAACGTAAGTTGAAAATTGGTTTATAGAAAAAAAAATTATAAATAAATATTTCTTGTTTCCTAAAAAAGGGGTCTCTGATCAAAATAGTCATATGTAATATTTAGTTTATAAGTAATAAGAGAACACTTTGTTACCAGATACTCATTTTGTAATCGATTATCATAATCATGATATAGTTATCCTAAACTACAACATAAGAGGACACATTATTTAAATTCAATGTATTAAATGTCTATTTTATTTGATAAATCATTGTGTTTAAAAGACAATTGAACTACTTTTTAAAAGTTACTAAATTCTTAAATAAGTTATTTAATTTGTTATATACCAAAATTATGTTTGTCTACCCAATTTTTTTTATTTTTTTTTTGTGTGTTTTAGGAACAACTTTTAAATACATATATAAAAATCTATCAAAAAAGATTTGTTAAACCAATAAAATAGTTTATTAAAATTCATTCCCTGAATTTAATTCACTAAGCAAATTGTCACGGAATGTTAGTCCCTTATTTGAAATTTTGGAATATATACAAAATACATATTTTTTTTGGAAACTTAACCAAAAAAGAAGTTAAAAAATGGACCAACACTAAGAATTGCCATGAGATAGTTGAAAGAGTTGGAAAAAGTAATCATCACTAAATTTGTGGTGTCTTTAGAGTTTATTTTAGTCATTTTTATTGCAAGTATTTATTTCTTTTTAACCACAAAGATGTCTCAATCATGTTATGAAGGAATGAATAGAAAACAAGCATCAAAGCTTCATGAAGCAATGTTATACACCTTGTTTATGATAATCTTTGATAAGTTAACTACATATAACACCCAATAAATCTTATTAAGAATATTCATATTTTTTGAAAAAAATCACAAACCCCCCTTGCAATTTGTTGAATAAAGATACAACTTTGATGAACAACATAGCAAATAATCACATGATCTAAAAATAAAAGTTTCTTTATAGTATTGTTTTGGACTTAAATAAGGAATTTAAATTCATTGTGATGTAGATGATTGTACATTTATGGCAACTATATGTCAAAGGAGAAAATGTTTTGTCTCATACCATTTATTACACAAACAATGTATTCAATGGAGCATAATTGAATTATGTCACCACTTAATGTTATTGACAATTGTTTTTGCATTGACAAAATCATTATTTTATTTGTTGGTAAAGTCAATATATGAGATATTATTTTTAAATGCTTGATTAAGGATGTTTCTTTGAAGAGAAAGTCAATAGTAATTTTGGCATTTTCATAGTTCATCGTATAAAGGTTATTATAATGGTGAAAAAAAAATTTTCTAAAAATCAATCTAAACTTTTTCTTTCTAGTCCACTGTTTTAAAAGATGCATATGTTCATCTTAAAACATTGTGATAAGTGTTAAAGAATTTCACACATGAGACAAGATGTCATTTCAAAACACTTTAGAGGTAAAGATGTTTGGTTGTTAGAAAATTGATTTGTGGACCTTTACCTTGTATATTCATTGATGAATATATGATAGTGTAGTATATCATGTCTCAATGAAGTAGTGAAAACACCAAATTTTACACGAAAAAAATCTATAAGATAACTTTTTTTTTTCTTCCAAATTTGGTCAATTTTGGTGTGCTATGAGTTTTTGATAAATGATAGAAAAACTTGTTTTATAATTATTGTCGTGTGGGAGTGTTTTATTATGTTTGCATAAAGTGGTTTTACCTTACGGTCTATACATAAATCACAAGTTAAGGCTTCTATCATGGCATTCTAAATAAGATTGTGTCAAATTTTAGAATAAATTTATGAAATAAGATAAATATTTTTCTTTGAACTTAGAAAACTCTTTTTAATTTTTCTTTTGAGTTGTCACCTTTTCAAATAGTTTAGGAGAAACACGTCACCTTCAAATACAAATAAAATCTATAACTTATTAAGTATGAAAAATTAAAATATCAATCAATCTTCATTTTGAAGAGAAAAGAAAATATAATTATTTGAGATGTAGGAAATGGAAATGAATGCTTTTGAGTTTGAAAACTATTACAAATGGTTTCTTATTATGATAAACAATGTTTAAAAGATAAATTTGAAAATATAAAATTATGTGTACAATTCAAGCTTCAAATAATTTTTATGTTAAAAATGTGTTTGTTTTATAAAAAAAAAAAAACTATAAAGTAATAGATATACAAGATGAAAACGATTTATTAGGAATATTTTAATAAAAAAATAGGGGTTTGAATACCACTTGAAAGACAATTAAGGATTTATAGTAAATATTCATTAAATATATATTTTATACCTAAAAAAGGAATGATATCAGAACATAAAAGTAATATTCTCTTCAAATTTTAATATTTATTAGGTTTAAATATATTAACATATCTATTTTTATTACTTCGATTTTTATTTTCTTAAAATGTTGGTTTCTATAACATAAAACTCTACTACTTTACTATATGTCAGCATAGTGCGTCATATATCTTAATATCCTGATATTTTCTTTATCAAATTATGACTTAAGAATATATCATTAACACTGAGACAAAAAAATAATAAAATATTATACTATATATATTACAACAATCAAAATGATAAAATAATACAAGCATTTTAATATTTAACATAAAAATATTTTTACAAAATAATATTTATTATTTCTATGATATTTTTAAACATATCATATCTTTACACATAACATTATTATTTTTTTAAAATCTATAATTTTAATAATTTATAATTTTATAATTTATACCTAATTAACCTTAATTAAAGTGTTAGCATTAACCAAATTCATTTAATTCTGTTGTTTTCATCCAATCAGTAATTGCAATTTATAATTTACCATGGATAATTAATTGCAATTTAATTAGATGAAATTGCATTTCTACCAAGTTGATTCAACAATGAAATAAGAAATTCATTAAAATTAAATTATATGACTATTTATTTTTCTTAAATATTATTTTATATATAAAATAACATTCGCTATTTTCTTAAAGATTATTTATGAAATCAAAGAAGATTTTAATTTTCTTCATCTAGAAAATTGCAATCAAAACCATGTAGAAAATTGAACAGCATATATATATATTTTTTTTTTGAAAGTGAAATATATATAATGCATGTTAGTGTTAATAAAAGAAAATAAATAAAATAAAAAAAGAAATAGGAGAAGGAGTAGGAAGAGGAGGAAGAGTTGGTTGCAGAAGAAAGGTGGCGGGAAATAGTGGCCACCCGATAAGGCCGGAACAGAACCGAAAAAGAGAAAAAGGAGAGAGAAGAGAAAGCCCAATAGTTTCAATTTCACGAGAAATTACCCTTACCTTACCCTTACCCTCACCACAATTCATTCATTCATTCGTTCTCACCCATTTTCACGTGACCTCACCTCTTTCGTTTTCTCTCCCTCTTTCTCTCGCTTTTTCGCCTTTCCGATCTCAATCTCAGGTCACAACAACGATCCATCGCCATGAAGGAGAAGGACAAAGAGAAGGAGACGGAGAAGAAGAAGTATCCGATCGGAGCCGAGCATTACCTTCTCTACGAAGAGATTGGCCAAGGCGTCAGCGCTTCCGTTCACCGCGCGCTCTGCGTTCCGTTCAATGAGGTCGTCGCCATCAAAATCCTCGACTTCGAACGTGACAATTGCGATCTGGTATCATCATCTATCATCGCTTTCAGTAATTTTTAATTTCTGTTTCAATTCGATTAATTCGGTACAAATTATGAATAAATTTAAATAAACGCAATGCAATGCGGCAATGCGTGCAGAACAACGTGTCTCGGGAGGCGCAGACGATGATCCTGGTGGACCACCCTAACGTGCTTAAATCGCACTGCTCGTTCGTCAGCGAGCACAATCTGTGGGTTGTCATGCCGTACATGTCCGGCGGCTCGTGCCTCCACATACTTAAAGCCGCGCATCCCGACGGGTTTGAGGAGGTTGTGATTGCGACCATTCTCAAAGAGGTGTTGAAGGGTTTGGAGTACCTTCACCATCACGGCCACATCCACCGCGACGTCAAGGCTGGCAACATTCTCATCGATTCGCGCGGCGCCGTTAAGCTTGGCGATTTTGGCGTTTCCGCATGCCTCTTTGATTCGGGTGACCGTCAACGCACGAGGAATACGTTTGTTGGAACACCTTGCTGGTATATTCATTCATTAGCATTGTCGCATTGCAGTAACTCTTCCGCATTTCATTCATTCTTCATCTCATCAACCTTTTGTTGCTTCATTACAGGATGGCCCCCGAGGTCATGGAGCAACTCCATGGCTATAACTTCAAGTAATAATAATAATAAAAATAATAATTTATTCTACTCACTATTCTTCACTTTCCATATGAAGTTAATATTATTCTTTTCCAGAGCTGACATTTGGTCATTTGGTATTACGGCCTTGGAGCTTGCTCATGGTCATGCTCCATTCTCAAAGTTTCCACCAATGAAGGTGGGTATACTATTAACTAGCTAATTATTAAATAACAAAAACACATCATGCTTGTTATTTACTACTACCACCTGGTTTCATTACAGGTACTGCTCATGACTTTGCAAAATGCACCACCTGGCCTTGACTACGAAAGGGATAAGAAGTTCTCTAAGGTCACCTTACCTAGTTATTTCATCTCTCAAAGTTTTAATTAAGTTTCAACTTTCACTCGTTTTTTCTTTATTCTCAATCCGCATCTTTCTTCTTTCTCTCCAGTCGTTTAAGCAGATGATTGCTAGCTGCTTGGTAAAAGATCCTACCAAGCGACCCTCTGCAAGCAAGTTGTTAAAGCATTCCTTCTTTAAGCAGGCTCGCTCCAATGATCATATTCGAAGGCTCTTGGAGGGGCTGCCTGCTTTAGGTGATCGAATGGAGGCCCTGAAGGTTCCTTATTATTACCATAACTTTCCTCCTTCCCTGGCCCATGTAATGATGTAATATTTTTATAAGCTCTTTTTTCATTCATAGAGAAAAGAAGAAGATATGCTCGCACAGAAGAAAATGCCTGATGGAAAGATGGAGGAATTATCACAGGTAACAACTACTGTGTCTAATTTCTTAGAGCAACTGCTAAGTTGAGTGCCAGAATTATGCCATTTGCTTTCAAAATATCTTATTCTATTGTCTAAATATATTATTTGATAGTAAGCCCATGACATCATTGTGTTAATCCTGTATAGAATGAATACAAACGAGGAATTAGTGGCTGGAACTTCAATCTTGAAGATATGAAGGCTCAGGCTTCCTTGGTACACACCATGGTCCAATCTTTTCACACTTACAACCAACATGTGACCCCAACAGTTATAGAGTTTCTAATTAAAGGTTTTTATTTCCTTCTAGATCCATGATTTCGAAGATGTTATGTCCGATATGAATCATGCAGCAAGTTCAAGTTCTTTATCTACACTTGATTCACAAGAGAAACAATTACCGAGTGCATTTCACAACCCTTCTCGATCTGTTGATATGGTATTTATAAATTAATTTTATACTTGTTATAACTTATGATTATACGAAGTATATGTATTTGCGTGTGTGTATATATATATATATATATATATATATATATATATATATATATATATTTTTTTTTTTTTTTTTTTTTTTATATATTTTTTTTATTTTGTATTTTTATTGTATTTT
>Ga0123342_1006746_pt1 | contig 15715 bp, 8 predicted proteins | sample Turbeawhitnodule_FD_89960 | JGI IMG/M metagenome (GOLD analysis project Ga0123342, IMG submission 89960) | Root nodule microbial communities of legume samples collected from Mexico - Turtle bean Mexico white nodule | ecosystem: Host-associated > Plants > Roots > Nodule | place: Mexico: Nepantla... | reverse complement strand
TTTTTTAATGCATTCAAAATTAAAATTATTAAAAAATAATAATTTATTATTTATTTATTTATTTTTAAAATGGTGCTAGATAGGGAAATAAAAAATAAAAGAGTGCTAGATAGGGAAATAAAAGCAAAAGGGTGCTAGATAGGGAAATAAAAACAAAAGGGTGCTAGATAGGGAAATAAAGATGTAAATGGTGCTAGATAGGGAATTGAGCCTTATTTTATTCCCTCAAATTTAGTAAAATATGATTTTAGTTCTTACGTGTTAGTAAAATATGATTTTACTTCTTACATACTAAATTTGAATGAATAATAATAATAATTTCAAAAACTCTACTTTGTAATTATCCACTTAATGTGTTTAAAAATAGAAGTGGTTTAACCGATATGAAGAATTTTTAATTAAGTTTATATATAAAGAAGTGTTAACTATTTAAATTTTATTTTACAAAAAATCACAATTTTTCTAACATATTTTTTCTCTGTTTTTTCTTCATAATTTTGAAAGATTTGTTATTTTTTTATTAAATCAAAATTCACCCTAGTGATTCTGGTAGAGAATGAAATACTTTTGTCCACTCATAAGTAAAATTTTTTTAGCAAGTTTCTCTTTGTCGTATTTTTTTAAGCTAGTTTCTTAAATTGGTATCATGCTTAGGTTTTTAATGATACATGTGTTTGTTTTTGGATAAAGATAAATATCTGGTAGTACATGAGCATGATGGTAGGGTTGTGTCAATGTGAGCTTTAAATGTTTGTAAGATTGAAGAATCCATTGTAGACTCATATGTACTAAGGGTTGTTTGACTTTTGGTGGAACCATATGATTTGTGATCTTGAAATTGTTTTATCAAAATTATTAGGTTTAACATGAAGTCATTTGAGGTCGTGAATTCGAATTATTGGAAATAATCGAGTATTATCACTAATATCGAGTAGAGTCCATTTATAAAAGATTCTTAATATTATTTAAGTAATAAATAAATACCAAGTAAGTATTAAATTAGTGAAAAATACTCCCAATTTATAAATTTGAGAGAGTCACATGACATATACCAGGAACCACTTCAATTACAAGTAATATGTCAAACTTTGCAATGACATAGTCAACGTGTGTCAATAACAATTTCAATTATAATTAGTGGGGTCAAACTTCGCAGTTAAATTAGTATGGTTTTAATTTTTTTTAGAATGGTTGGAGATCCCACATCGACTAGATATTAGAGCCTTTCATAGTATATAAGTGAGTGTAAACCTCACCCCATTGAGCTGGTTTTATAAGGTTGAGTTAGACTTAAAGTCCACTTCGTAACATGGTATCAGAGTCATTTTCGGCGTGAGGGGATGTGTTGGAGATCCCTCTGCTTATTAATTTTATATTATTAATGAATATTAACAACTCTGCTTATTTAAGTGGAATGTAGAAAATCCAATCCCTCTTTGTCGGACTCTAATATTTATGTCACTAAATATAATAATGTCATTTACATTTTGTACAATTTCTTTGCAAAACCTAAAAAACGAAGTTCAGAATTCGTTTTCTGAAATAAAATTTCAAACTAAATTTGATAAATATTTGGCAAAGAGTTTGAGTCCTGTAATTTCTTTTGCAAATGGATATTTTTGGAAAACATTTATGCAAACAGACAATATTTTTATTTTAATGTCATATTAAAAAGTATTATGATTTAACTAATAGGGGATGGACTTATATGATGAGATTAGTCATCGCAGACAAAATTTAATTAAAAGAATGTTTTGTGTTATGGTTAAGCAGTGAAGCACGAGCGAAACGAGGCGTTCTTTCAGAATATTATATTGAGTGAACTCTATATTTGAATATATGTCAGTGTGTGCCTCGTGCCTCTCGGTCAAATTTCCTGTTTTATTGATCATTCAACACTTGACATACACATTTTGGAACAGACACTATCCATTATATGCATCTAGTCCATTCTTAATTTTTAAATACTTTAATTTTAACATTTTTTAAAATCTAGTCTTTATGAATACTAGATAGTATACAAACAAAATAATAATTTTTATCTTAAAATAATGTAAATTTATTTTAATAATTTCAACATTAATTATTAATTATGTTAATAAAATTCTTTATAAAAAATCAGCATGTCGTAATATAACGAAAATAACAAGGTTAAATAGTGATGTCCTGAGATAGATAAGAGATTATTTATGTGGATTGAGCTTTATCGGTACCAGTAATATAACGAAAATAACAAGGTTAAATAGTGATGTCCTGAGATAGATAAGAGATGATTTATGTGGATTGAGCTTTATCAGTACCAATCAACAAAAAGAATAAAGGAAGATCCATCTGCAAAAGACTTTTTGATACTCAAGTCATCGAAGAACCTTATCAGGACTTGACATGCCGCAAATTCTCTCAAAAGAAAAGGGTGTCTTCCGGATACGGACACACGTGATGCATGACTGTCGAACTAGAGTATCTCATTTAAGAAAAATAAACTAGAACAAAATTTTTATGCAAGAATTCAAAGCATTATGCTCGTATTCAACACTCTTAATAGTTTTATATGTTCAAATACATCCATTTATAACTTTGACATCATGTTTCAATCCCTTTGACTCAAATTGACCATTTAAAATCCAAATTACATTCTCTTTAATTAAATACATGTTTCAATACATATTATAAGTCGATAGACTTTAATATAATATTTTTATCTAGTTTTCAAATCTCAATCAAATAAACTTTTAATTTAGTCAATTCAACCAATACAAAATCATTCTCAAGGATTTCTTCAACTTCCTAATTTCATGCACGTCATCCCAAATTCAGATTCAAGTGATTTCTGAACTTATTAACAAAAGTTTAACAAAGATAATTTTCCTTACTTAAAAATGATTTACACTCCAAGAAATAAGCTAGGAGAGAGTTAAAGAGCGCTAAAATTTACAACATAAAAAAAAACTTCAATCAAGGGTCAAACTAGTTACAAACAATAACTTTTTATAACTGTTTAAACCAATATTATTAGAAAAATAAATTGAAAGATTATGAAAAAAAAAAGACACTCACTTTAAATTGAAAAATATTTTGCTAGGATTAATCATTAACTCCGTGATTATTGCAAGATAAGATTTGATAACATTGAAAGATGTAATAATTACCTTGAAAATATTAACAAAATGTGAGAGAAGAAAAATTAAAAAGATAAAATCTTAACTTTTATGAAAACATAATGAAAGAAGAAGACAAATAAAAATAAAAAAGAAATAAAAGAAAAGTTGTTGGACTTGGCCGAAGCAATCTTACATAAAATAAAAAGATAAATGTATTATTAAATGAATTTGTATACTTTGTTTTTATTCTCCACTTTTTTTTTTATATTTTGTTTCTAGTATATTTCAGATAAACATATTGGACTTTGACTAATCTAGTTAAAAACAACAAAATTCGTTTGCGTTAATTCATTACAGTAAAATTTAGAGTAAACGTTCCAATAGACCTTAAACAACTAGAGAGTCTAGTGCATATATTAAGAATAATCATCACCTACATTTTAAGATCATCAAATCAAGACAAGTAGGTTAAATGAACTTAAAAACATAAATTTAATCAATAATCTCAGTTAAAATTCAATTAAATCTGATTAGATAAATTTTAATTAAAAGAATGGATTTATTCTTACTTGCAATCCAAAAAAAAACTAGGATTGAATATTATAAGTGAGTAAAACTGTGTTGACGAGTATAGTTGATCACAATTATATCTTTAACTTTTATTTATTATATTCTTATATGAATTTTATTGGGCATTGATATATTGACTTTAAAATTATTTTATAATTTAATTTATTAATTAAAAGATGATTGTACTATTTTTTTTACTCATAATTTGTATCGATCGACTCCGGACGACCGAAGGTAAGTATTAAATAGCATAATACGATAAATATGTGGCAGAGAAACGGTTACAACTAACGATGAGTGAGTCAGAAACACTTTGAGAAGCACTTTCTTAATATCAGGAAGTCACTACACATTACCTAAAGACCACTACTCATGTCTCTAGCAATCGGTTACTTGGCCCATACAAACCAAAGTCCAAGTCAACCTATAAAAGAGACTTCTGAAAAGGGGGAAATGTACGTTTTATGATATCCTAAGAGACTAAACTAAACACTAGCACTGACTTGAGCGTCGGAGTGCAATCGTAGGTATCCCGCCAACCGGACGAACGCGCATGTGAAGGAGGAGGAAAGACTCGAAGAATTAGGTAGCTGCAGGCACGACAACAATTGCGTATCGACGTGGATCAATATTACTCTTGTCCTGACATCCACCCAGGTACATAATTCATTATCATACATTTTAATTATTAAAATCTGTCTCTCACTTCTTACTAAGTAGTGATCAATAATCAACTTATAATTTTTCTTTTGCTAATTAAATTTGAATTTGAATTTAACAAAGTGAATAACTACATCCAATATAGAAAAAAAAAACACTCTACAAAGCAAAATATTCTCTCTCTCTCTAAATATAATATAGGCCAAGCCCACTTGAGCCCGCTAAGGCACTGATAAAATAAAATTTCAAAGCCCACAAACCGAATAAAACAATTGAAAAAAATAAACGGAAATTCTAGGGCTTTTCGCGTGTGAACTGAATTCCATGGACGACATGGCTGCCTACTACTCACAGCCCCAACCGGCGGGTCTTCTCACTTACCACCAGTACTATCAACCACCGCCACCGCCACCTCCGCCGCTGATGGCGGTGGTACCACCGCCTCCCGGCGCGGTTGTCCCGCCGGCGCACCACGTGCATCCGCCGTACGTGGCTCAGCATCAGCAGCAAGCGGTGTTCGGTTCTTACGGTAGTCCTCAACCCTCCACGAACGAGGTTCGCACCCTCTTCGTCGCTGGCCTCCCAGAAGATGTAAAGCCTCGCGAAATCTACAACCTCTTCCGCGAATTTCCCGGTTACGAGTCTTCGCATCTCCGGAGTCCCACCAATTCGTCTCAGGTTCATTGCAATTTTAATTTCTTGGGGATCTTGGTTTATGAATTTATGTGAATCGCTTCCATGACGTGGTTTTTGTGTCTTGACAGCCTTTTGCTTTTGCTGTGTTCGCCAGTCAGCAGTCGGCAATCATGGCAATGCATGCTGTGAATGTGAGGATCTTATCTTATAGCATAAATTGTTTGTTTTACATGTTGTGCTTACTGACATCAAATGCATTTCTCTTTTCGTGGCTATGCTTGTTTTAATTAATGTGGTTTGCAGGGGATGGTGTTTGATCTTGAAAAGGGTTCCACTCTTTTCATTGATCTGGCAAAATCAAACTCTAGATCCAAACGTTCTAGGATAGGTGTGTATTTTTATTATTTCTAAACTCCATTCAAGGAATTCTGTTGTCATGTTTAATATATTTCAGATCTTCCAGTTGAATTTTGTTGATTGATTGACCTTTACAAACAGATGATGACAGAGCTGGTGCCGATAAGAAAGCTAGAAGTGTTACATCATCATGGGCCACTCCCGATTCTGGTAAGATGTTGTTAGTTTGAAACTTGGTGCGTTGATATTGTCTGTGTATATAGATTGTGTGAAGTTTTTTTTTTTCAGTTTACTGTTGTTGTGTTATGTTCAGTTCATCGTTTATTCTGTTGCTTTGAGGCCAGTTAGCTATTGATCACACCAAGGACACTTTTACCTATGAGCTCACTTTGCACATGTTTTGCACTCTTCGGCACTATCAGGTGTTAGCAGCATTCACATGCCTGGAATGGGTAATCCTGCTTACAACACGAACACGTTTGGTTATCCATCTGCACAAAGGTCATCTGCACTACTTAATCACGGTTTATTATGTGGTAGTTGATTGCTTTATCTTTGATAAAGCACATTTTCCAAACATACATACAGTGTTAGTTTGAGCTTCTTGTAGAACTCTCTCGATTAGAAGAAAATAACTAATGTGTTTTAAGTAACTGTAAATGTTTTCAGATTCAGACTTTGTATTTCTTGCAATCTCATCTTATTATTTGTGTGTTTGTTTTCTGTAATAGTCTTGGGAATGCTGATGGGAGTGCCATGAGTGATGGTCTATATATGAACATGGTTAGTGTTGTAAATTCTCAATTTATCTGTTTTATGCATCACCTTAAAAAGATTTCCACTATGATGTGCTTCAGTTGGTTATATATACGTGTTAAATTGAAAGTGTTCTTTTGTTTGGAAACATGTCTCAATTTTTTGGTTCTGACGATCTTTAATTGAATTCAAAAGTTTTTTTTTTTCCTTTCGATGGTTTGGAGAAAAGCTACTCCTAAAAAAATAAGGCTTCATTTCTCTTTTTGTTTCAGTAAATATCTTAGGAAATAAGAGGTCCGACTTCCATTTCTATTCTATTTGATTTTTATGTGTGGTAACAAAACAATATACAAGAACAGAATGTATAGAAATAATATAATTAAGCCATATTACATTATGCTCCCTTTTGCCTCTGCTATATATGAATAATGACGTTCTATTGTTGCTACTAGTATTTGCATAACAGTGTGTTTGGTTCCCAATGGATCCTTTATAATTTTAATAGAGGATATGAAAGTCAAATATACTTTTTGGGCATTTCGGTGTATACACAGTGCAAATATCATAAAAATTTTCCCTTTCACGTTCTCACAACAAAGGAGGGGTGAGATAAGAAAGATGTGATTTTATCTGTCTTATTTCCCTTCTATAAAATTTTGAACCAAACAAGATAAGATTAAATAGTTCCCTTCCCGTCTCCAGCCTCTTCTCCCAACATTGGAGGGATGGAATAGGAGAGATGAGATTCTAGCTGTCTTATTTCCCTTCTCCAAAATTTTGAACCAAACAAGATAAAGTTAGATGGTTCCCTTCCCGTCTCCGGCCACTTCTTTTCCCTCCAACCTAACACCGAAAATTTATTGGTTATTTGCACCAGTATTCTTTTCTTGACTACCAAGTGATTGGATGGTCCTTCAGATGTAATGTGCTAAATGGGGCTACAAACTGGTGTGGAAGTAAGATGGTAATCTTGTCAGAGTTTCTATTCTCTGATTCAATAGTTCTCTTAAGGGACTTGGTGCTTACTTCAGTCCTTGGGTGTAAATTTGATCTCTTTTATTCCTTATCTTCACGAGCTTTGTTTCTAGACTGTGTTGAAACTTTTGTATAATGTTCAGGCCCTTTAGTTCTTTGATTAGGCAACTTCAACATTATTATGCTTTACATGATGACTGTATAAAAGTAACTTTTAGGGACGGCCTGATACTTATCTTGTAAAGCTATTCTTCATTCGCACACACATATCTAACCATTTGTTTGCCATTGTTGAAACGTGATCCTATGCATATATGCAATAATATTTCTCATGTTTAAGTATCATGGTCTTCCTACATGTCATATATATTTGACAGTACCTTATTTAATCTTAGAACTGCACATTTACTCTAGAGTAATTTTTTTTGTTTCTTATCTTATATGTTGACAGAAGAAGTCTTCAACTCCTTACATTCCTCAAAACTCCACCCCGTGTGCAACTTTATTTGTAGCAAATCTGGGGCCATCTTGTAATGAACAAGAGCTAATGCAAGTGTTTTCCAGGTTGGTAGACGTATACGCATGAGGTGTTTTTGTAAAATCTGTAGAATTTGATTTTGTTTCTATGTAAAATTTTGCATCAGATACCATGGATTTTTGAAACTGAAGATGCAGAGCACATATGGGGCGCCAGTTGCATTTGTTGATTTCCAGGTTTCTTTTCGTTATTTTATTTTTTGCACTGCATACAACTACTAAATGGGAGTTTTTTTGTCGTTTAGCATCCAGAAAGCCCCGTATACATTACATGATACAGTTACAGGGATATGGGGAATATGAAACAAATATTAACATTCACATTACGAAGAAAAAATTATGTATAATATTTGTGAAGAGACATTCACATTACGAATTGCTCATTAATACATGAACGTATCAATAATCAATGTATAATTATTACAATTGACCAAAAAGATATTATGGTCATAACAAGTACACACAGTTGCATATCTATCCCCCATTCATATCCAGAGTATTTTCTTTTAGTATGAACATGTCACAAAAAAACATACAATTTCCTTGCCCAAGCTAGCATGTCATACTAAACATCACTAGTCCAATCAAAAAGTTTTGGCCCCATAGAATCTGAGAATGACAAGCCCTTGTTCATCGTTTGGAAGGGACACTCATTTTTAGCAATATACATTCTTGGGTGTCTTTTAAACAATGAGAAAACTACTTGAGATACAAAACTGTGTCTTGGATTTTGATTTTTTTTATGGGTATTGGACATGTTTCAGTATTGGATGCTTCAGATACCTATTTTTATAGTATCTTTACTTCACAGCCCAACACATTCCTGTATCAATTTCCTATTATGAATGGACTCCCTAGGCCTTTTATCTCTCTATCCATTTAAAATCCAACTAATTGCATGTAATAATGATGACATCTAACATGAAAACTGTTGCAAAGGTCATCTTTAAAAAGGCAGAAAACTAGATTGGCCAGTTGCTTGATTTCATGTAAGTATATACTCAACGCCCATAGTATATGTGCAGGATGCCACTAGCTCAACTGAAGCTCTAAACAGTTTGCAAGGCTCAATTCTTCACTCTTCACAAACTGGCGAGGGAATGCGTTTAGAGTATCCTTTGGTCCTCTTCGCTTTTGTTCTCATTCTGTTATTTTTTGTGATTTTGGTACCCAATGTTTGGTATTGCTTAACAAGAACCTTAGATATGCTAAATCACGGATGGGCATGCGGAAGAAGCCAAAGTAACTTACACGCTGGAAAAATAGAAAATGGAAAAAGGTAAAAGAAAACACGAGATTCACTCGTGACGCCTTCGGGCTGCACAATGAGTTGTTATTTGCGGCTACAATAGAGAATGGAAGCTGGGTTACCTTCATCCCAAATCCAAAATTTGCAAAACTTATTCAGTATTTCGGAAATAGAAAAAATAGGACACAAGTTAAATGCTTGTTGTTCGACAGTCATCAGTCATCTTCTCGTGTATTTTATCTACTGTAAATTTATATAAAACTGCAATTTACTTTACAGCTCTTGAAACACTGCTCAAAATATTATTAACTTTATTTGTATTTTATCATTTGTACTTGGGGAATCTATTTCGTGTAGTTTGTATTTGTATATTAGAGCTTATAAATTTTATGGTGAAATTCAATAGGTAAAACATTCTTCATTTGAGATGGACTCATTGTATTATGTTGTTAGTTATTATTCATTTATTGCTTTTATAGCCAATTGTCCTGAAACATCAAATTAGTGTCTCCATAACTTTTATCCAATCATAGCCCATCATGCAATATCTTCATTTGAATGAAAATGTACGAAATGTGTAAAGGACTTTCGAAAGTTTGTAAACTTACAAGATTAGTGTAAAATTTAAGTTATATTTGTTTTTTAATTTCAGTTTTTGTGAAATTAAATACTTCACTCTAAATAAATAAAAGTAAAAAGAATAGTTAAAAGAAAGGTGGAGAGATAAAACAAGACAGAGAGATAAAGAAAAATCAAACTCGATTGAAAATGTTGCTTAATAATAGACAAATATATTGAAAAGATGTGACTTAATAAATACAGCTCATATAAATGAAACATAATTAGGATCGAGTTTAACAAAACGCAGCTCATATAAATGAATCATACTCAAATTTTAATCCTTTAAATAAATACATCTAAAATAATTTATTATAACTTCTTGTAAATTATAATTAATCCACCTTAATCAGAGTTTTTCAAGGATATTCAATTAAAATTAATTTTATATTATTTAAGTTTAAAATTACTTTCTAATGTGAATCAAATTTCAATTAAACAATTTTTAGTTAGTGAAAATTGGTATGTATAAATGATTGAAAAATATTCTTATTTTCACAATTTTTACTATATTGTTTATCCAATTTTATCTCTTAACCTAATTTTAACACGTTATTATTGTTTCATTTACTAATAGTAGTAATAAAATATCTAAAATGAACAATATTCTTATATAATAAAATCTTATATCATAAAAATATAAAATATATATGTAATAATCATATGCATTAAGGTTGCTATCGACATAAAAGAGATTTCCAAAACATATATTGAATATTATAATATAATGCTGGAATCTGTGTCATTTCATTCCCAGTAAGGCCAATTCTTCCTGCAAGTCCCTAGATTTCTTTTGTACCTCTACAAACATAAAAATTCTCACTTTATCCCTTTTTAAATTTTACAATTTGAAAACTAAAAAAGGCTTTCATATGACAAAATTTAAAACTCATTTTTCATTTTAATATTGTGAATTCAAAATGATATAATTTAGAAGCTGAAATTCACTTTTAGACCATACAATCCAAAAGTTAAAAATAAGTTCTAATTTGCAGAGCTTATAATTTTTTTTAAAAGAAAATTTTGACATTTCCTTCTTTAAACTAAAAATGAATCCACATACGATACTTTTAAACTTCAATGTTTTATTATGTGAAAAATTAATATACAAATTATGAAGGTGATAAAGGTTCTAAATAAGTAGTTGGCTTAAGTAATAACTTAAAATAAGATTTAGAGTTGATAGGGTACTTCTTTAATTCTCTTAGTTGAAACATAATTTAAACAATATTGTTTCTTCTGATTTAGAGTATGTTTGCATAAATTTTATGAAAAATATTTTAAAATTAAATTTAAATTATTTATTTTATATCTATGTGACATTGTTTATTTATTTATTACAAATTAAATCATTTAATTTCAAAATATTAAATAAATTATGAACTATGCTAAAAAAATCAAAGTAAAATCATGAAAAAGTTATCATCCAACTTAAAGCAAAATAACTACTTGAATTACTAGATCATTAAAATCATAAAAAAATATAAGTTAACAAGTGCAACTAAAATTTCCCACCGTAACGTATGAAAAGTCGCTACGTAGGCTGCTATTGTAGACGCGATCACACACTAAAGATTAACTTACTTCCATTTGATAACCCTTTATAATATTATTATAATATTTTAAAATAAAAAATAATAAAATAAAAATATTTATTTATTAAATTATTAGATGAGTATTTTTCACTGTTCATCAAAGACAAACCCTAAATAATGAAACATATACAAAAAAATATCTGCACTCCTTTCATCCTCTGCTTATGTTCTTATTTTCTGTGAATTTTTTTCTTCGTGTTTTGAAAAGGTTTTCCCATAACATTCTGAAATAGACTCAGATCGAAAGACGTGGCGAAAAATAGACAGAAAAAACCCTTGTTATGTCGTCCTGCATCATAGACACTGCAAAACCCATCGCAATTTCTTGCAATTACAAAAGTATAAGTTGATACATAAGTTTATATTTCTTATATTTCTTTCTAATCTAATTTTTGTTTCTTCATCATTTGTTAATATTGATGATTTATTGATGTTTTTTTTTCTTTGAATTTTCGTTATTTTATTTTATTTTATTATCACTGTAATAAAAAAAATAAAAAAACGAAAGCTCAAAGAAAAAAAAACATCAACACATCATCAATATTTACAAATGATGAAGGAACAAAAATTATACTAAAAAAATATAAAAAAACTTAAATATACACAAAGAAATCAACATTTCAAATCATTTCAAATTATTTTCATTAAAAATAAAATAAAAAATATTTTCCATCAAAATCCTCATATCTTCGTTTAAAATCATTCTCAAAAATTTTGAATCAGAAAAAAAATTGAGATTAAAAAATGTTAATCAGGCCTTATATGTTATTATTTATTGGATAAGTTTAGTCATGAGAATTTTTTGAAATTTTTTAAAGTTTGAAATTTTGAAATTATTGAATTTTGAAATTTTTGAATTGTTTTTGTTTAAACTTATGAACAAGTGCACTGTATTCAATTTAGAATTCTCCAAATTAAACACATAATTAACTGGTTTTACAACCCACCAAAAGTTTTCTTTTTGCAACAAATTCAATTCACCAATCATCAAAACGATTCTCAGCCATGGCTGCAAACAGATAAGCAGTTATCTTCAAATACTTACACATTATCAAACTGTATGTATACAAAATAGATTTCTTCATACCATCATCATCCAACGCAGGTATATAATAGAAAATTAGTTACCATTAGAAAACCCAAAATACAACGAACAAAAGTATCACATAATATTAAACACAAATTATGCCTAATCTTTTAGCTCCAACGGAGAAAATTAGGGTTAAATTTATACTTAAACACACCATCTGAATCATTAATCATAGCCTAGTTCCACGTTCTTATTTTCCAGAATAATAACAGAGAGTTCTTCTCCATTGATTTGGTCTCACCAAATAGGCAAAAGTTGGACAGAGAAAAAAAATACAAGTTTATGCTATATTTAAAGAAATAATAAAGAATGCAACATCTTATTGCAATAGATAATGGAGTATTCATCCTCATTCAACAAAAAACTCCAAAAAACCCTACAATTATATACTGGATGAAACTAAAAAGAACAGTAAAATAGGAAATTTCATATTATTTTTCAAAAGAAAACGATAAAGAAAGCAAGAACATTCCAGGGGTTTTCTTCATTACGTAAACATCAGTGGTGGTTTTCGTCATGTCAACGAGATTTGAGAAACATGCAACGGGGGGAAAGTGCAGAAGAGACTAACCTGCCGGAGATAGCGGTGGTCGGAGAAGGCGATAGGCAACGACGGCGGTTTATGAATGCTGGAAGGTTAGAGGACGCGAAACTAAAAAGTCTCGTAGAGAGAAAATGCAAAAACGAAAGAAAATAGAATGAGTTCAGTGAAATGACTTTCTTTGATAAAATAGGTTGCGTTATCTATTGTTTCTTTTCACACATTTTACGTTTCTTTTTATTTTATTTTATTAAGTTTCTAATATACTAGCGGGAACTTTTCACCTCCACAATTCTTATTATTTTCATTTATATATTAAAAAATTTATTATATTTGCACACTTATATTAATAATAAGAATTTACAGTCATTATGAATAAAAAAAATATTATTATCATCACTATTATGTAAAATCATTATATCTTAGTGTGAATTAGTTTAACCAATGCAAGTGATTAATCATCTTTCTAAGCGTTTGCGAGAATCATGAGATCATAATCTTCACCTGTGTATCTAAGCACCAACAATAACGTGTGATCTTCATTATTTTCTGTCTCGCTCTAGATTTTCTCTATTTACTCCCTCTGGAAAAAAACTCAGTAAAAGTTCAAAGAGAATGAAAGAAAATAAATCAAAAACAAAAAATTAAACAAAATATTCAGATGTGTACTCGCATAATATTGACACGAAAACACACAGGGATAATGAAAAAAAGAGGAAGAAAAGTGCACAAAGATACGAAAGAACAAATTTGCAAAGAAAATAAAAACAAATTTGCATATAAAAGAGAGGGGGAAATGAAAGACGAATAAATATAATGATAAATAATATATAATCATAAAAAGTGTAATAAAGAAGTTGGGTAAAGCCAATAAGAGAATGTGCATACATAAGAATAATGAAATAGTTCATTTTGTTGAAAGCATGAAACTTCTTCTTTTTTCTTGCATCATTTTTGTTGTGGAGAGAAGTTATTGGATGGTGTAAGTGGTTTTTCTCAACCATTAAAAAAAAATGAAGAAGGATTGGAAAAAAAATTAAGAATGGGGTTTGAAGGAAAATGTTTGGTTAAATAAGTGAAAAGATGAATGACTCAAAACATTTTGAATTATATTTACAATTACTCCCTAATTCATAATTCAAAATTTAAAATTTAAAATTCAAAATTCAAAATTCAAAATTCAAAATTTAAAATTTAAATTTAAATTAAAATTTAGAAGCACAAAAAATTACATATATAAAAAATTGAAGTTGTGTTACATTGCATAAAGTAATGGTTGGAAAATGACACGTCCCTCATCATGAAGGTCCAAGGAAGTGGCATCAACAAACATATGATATTTTACAATTTTTTCACATCATATATATAATTACATTAATATTGACATGTTCTGTGATAATTAATTAATTAAATTTTAATAATTAATTTAAATTTATATTAACTCATTAATCTTGAGTTAATTGATAGTTTCATTTGATAGTTTTTTCAATTATTTATTTAAATTATTAACAGATTAACTTATAATAATTATTTACATTAAGTAAATAATTATAATAGTATAGTTGAACAAAGGTTAATTTTTTAAAAAATTGACCAAACAAAATATTTTTTATTAATTTCTATAAATTGATGTAAAAAAGACACCTTTCCTTTGTTTTTCTTTGAAGAAAAACATAGAAAAAAACATGGAGTCATTGTAAACATCTTTCCTTACTTTGTCTCTTTCAATCATACAAAGGAAAAAATTAAAATTTTGGGATTTTTGTTCCATCCATTCTCCCATTTCGTGCATACGAAATAAATTTATATTAAAAATGTAATTTTAAAGTAAATGAAAATTAAAATATTTTAAAAAAAAATTATAAATAAAAAAAATTATTTGAATTGAAAATTCATTTCTTTTATATAGTTAAACTTTGTAGCCTTTACTTAAGTTTTAGATTAACTAGTCTTTTATTTTAACTACAATTTTAAACTAATAAGAATTTATATAGTAAGACTCTTAAGACTATACACACTCTAATGCTACAAGTTTTACTAGTCAGTTTAGCATTATCTATAAGTTGTGATGATAATAAAATAGTTTATGTGATTTACTTGTTAAAATGTGAATGTATTATTTGCACACACTTGATAAAATTAATAAATATAAAATGACATAAGACGACATAATTAAATAGTTCTATTATATAAATAATGAATGGTAATCTAATAGCCGATAATTTCGTATTTAATTAATAAATTAGTTTTTCTTATATATATAAATTTTATATGAAATTTGATATCTCAGCTAAACTAACACCTCAAATAACAATAATTATATGTTACCACATGAAAAAAATATTATTAAAAAAAATTTACATAAATTTCATTGTACAAATAAATTTTATGTTTTCTGGACAAAAATATATTATTATATAATTATAAAGTTTTAAATTACACAAATCTTATTAAACTAGATGGTGTTTTTATTTTATTTTTAAATTTATATATTATTTTAATTTGGCAAGTCATTGTATTCAAACTAAATGATCTATTAAATAATGATCAAATTTAATTTTTATTTATTTTAAAATTATTTTACTTCTCAGTTTAAACTACTATTAAATAGAGTTTTTTTCTGTCATAAAAAATAATAATATAAGAAATCTAAATAAATTACAAATTAAAAATTATTTAAAATAGTTTATAACTTATAAATGCAAACTCTTAAAATAAAGTATTTATAAGGTAGTAAAATAAGTTGTTAGCTCATTAACTTTACCAAAATTATTTATAGGATGATCTCATAAATTTGAATTCCTTTTCTTCACCAAAGTAATCTTTAAGGCATCGTTTGTTTTTTACTATAGAAAAGTGAAGATCTGCTTAGAAAATCAAAGCTTTTTTTTTATCCAAAAACACGAAAATTAAGACATTTTATATGTTCAGAACTTTCTTCGCAAAATGCAAAGAAATGCGAAGGAAAGGTATATATATATATATATATATATATATATATATATATATATATATATATATATATATTTT
>Ga0123342_1006745_pt1 | contig 15715 bp, 10 predicted proteins | sample Turbeawhitnodule_FD_89960 | JGI IMG/M metagenome (GOLD analysis project Ga0123342, IMG submission 89960) | Root nodule microbial communities of legume samples collected from Mexico - Turtle bean Mexico white nodule | ecosystem: Host-associated > Plants > Roots > Nodule | place: Mexico: Nepantla... | reverse complement strand
TTTTATGGTTGACTTGCTGTCAAAACCAAAACAACCGATTGATTCGTGGAAACAACCGATTGTTTGTTTTGGTACCATAACAGAAAACTGTTTTGTGCTTTGACTGAGCATTAAATGATTTTCAAACTATTTACGCTCCAGTTTTTAATGCTCTGACCAATCTTTAAATGCAATGAATAGTTGGTTAAGATTTGATAACAAACAACAAATTTGATTATATACAGAAAAACAGATTTGAGTTTTTCAAGGAGTTTTGATTAAGATTGCTTAGAGATTGAGATTGATCAAAGAGTGTGAGCTAGGATTTTCTGCTTGTATTGATTTCAGATTCGTTCTGTAACAAGTGTAATCCTTTGTACTCTTGAAAGAAACTTTCTGTGGTTGCTGAGAAGTGTTGTGTGTTCTTGAGGGCATCAAGATCAGCATTCTTAGTGGTGTTGTGCTGACCAAGAGAAGTGCGTGTCTTGAGGGGATCAAGGTCACTTCTTTGGTTGTGTTGTAAGTGATCTAGGGTTGATTTATTAGTGGATTTCCTCAGTGGTTTCTGAGAAGATTGGATGTAGCTCTGGGTTTAGAGTGAATCAGTATAAACCTTTGTGTGAATTCTCTCTATCCTTAATCTCTTTAAATTCAGTTTTGATATTTGTGAACTGGTATAAACAACCGATTGTTTTTCTGGTGCTGTGCTTATTTGCTTAGTGTTTTGGCAAACTGAATTCCTTATCAATTGTTTCTCGAAGTAATTTCATTCTTGACTTAAAAGTTTGCGAAAACCCTCTTTAAACCATTCACCCCCCCTCCCCCTCTAGTTTAAAGCCACACTTTCTTACACACCGCCTCTACCCTTTGGTGTCATCTACAAGTGAAACTTATTGCTTATAAAAGATGTAATACAATAATCAAAGTGGATCAATCAATTTTGAATAAATAAATAAAGTAATCATGATCAAAAGACTCAAACATAATGTTTTTTGTAGCCACATATGCCAATTATCTTATCTGTCATTCACTACAATTATAGGAAATAACAATAAAATTAATGTAAACATAGTTTAGACAAGGTATACAATCAACTTTAATGCATGAATTACCAAAGAGGTATCTGTGTTACTGAAATCACTATCAATGTTATCCTCACTTGAAATGTATTCCTAATCGTATTATTCACCTATGTTTTTTTCATTTAGTAATTGTATATCTACTTCTTCTCCCCCAATCAACATCAGTAAGAGTATCATGAATGAAGTCTAGATCAACATGTAGCACTACTTCAAGTTGTAGAAGCTTATCATCTTGGTATGGAGTGTCATGTTCAACCTAACTTATTGTGTTATCAATGATTCTACTACGAACTTTTGTTTTAATTACTCCCAACCAACCTTGGTGTCCCTATAGATATTTGGTGTAAAAACATGCTCTGCTTGTTGTGCAAATATGAATGGATCATATGCTTTATTATATTTCTATGATTCCTTTACTTGAATAATTTCGTAGTTTTTATTTACTTTGGTTCCTATATTAGGAGTATTATCAAACCATTCACATTGAAAGAAAACTAAATTCATTATTGGGAAGTCAATATACTCCAATTGAATAATATTAGACAATATTCCATAAAAGTATGACTCTAATTTAGCATTGGTTCCTCGTACATAAACATCATAGTTAGTGGAATTCATGCACTAGTACAAAATATCAAAACCACGACCCCATGTAACGACAATTGTTAGAAAACTGTCATGGAAAAAAAAAAGTGGTGGTAGTTTTGTAATTTTTGGAACTTTTTAACAACGGTTGCTAAAGGAACTGTCGTTAAAATTGGTTCTGAGATACATATAACAGTTTGCAACAGACCGTCTTTAAAAGGGTTCTGAGAGACATATAAATGACGATTCAATAATACAATCGTCATTGAAAGTGGTTCTTTTTCTGAAAAAATATAACTCGCTCCTTATCTCACTTTCACTCATTCTCTCGCTCTCATTCTGAGAACCCTTCCTCAATGGCGGCAACCTCACCCCAGCGACGACCTCGGTCCACTGCATGAGCTTCTCCATCGCGCCTCTTCTTCACGAGCCACCATGAACCTAACGCTTCTCCTCGAGCCACCGCAACCACCACATTGTTTCCTCCGCAAGCTTTCCTAGCTTTCTTCCTTGTCACGATAGCTTAAAAACTCACATTTGAGGTCAGTGTTTTATTTACTATTTAATTTTATAATAAATGTGTTTTTGTATGTGTTGAACATGTTAATTCTAAGTCCGGAGGTGTTCGACATTCTACAATTTTTATTTAGTTTTATAATGAATTAGATAATACTTGTGTGTATTGAACGTGTTGATTTTGAGTTCAGGAGTGTCCAACCTTTGACAATTTTGATTTAGTTTTATTATGAATTAGATAGTATTTGTATGTATTGAATACATTGATGCTGAGTTTGGGGGTGTCCGACCTTCGACAATTTTGATTTAGATTTTCTTAGTCTACCAATTCTATGGACCGAAGTTGGATTGATACACCACGTATAATTGATGCATACGAGATGTATTAGGCAGATAGTTTACATTCTATTATAACAGTTACACATACGTAACTCTTATATATACATGTATCCCATGCATCCTGCAATATACTTAAACTCATATATTCATATACATTTTCCTTCTTCTCTCTATCTTCTAACATGGTATCTAGAGTTATCTTTTTCCCATGATCTCTTCTGCTACCTCTTCTTCATCATCTTCTTCCTCTATTTTTTCCTCCTCCTTCTTCGCCAATGGCGTCTCCTTCCTTACACCACTTTTCTACCCCGATCACCCTAAAACTTACAGATGAAAATTTTCTGATTTGGAAACAACAAATATTTGCTACTCTTCATGGCCTCGATCTCATGCATCTCCTTGATGGTACTCATGTTCCATCAGAGTTTCTTCCATCCAAAGGTCAAGATCAAAAACCCACCATCAACACGATCTTTCTACATTATCATAAGCAAGACCAGCTTCTCATAGCCTGGTTGATTAACTCCATGTCCTCCTCCATCTTAACCAAAATGGTCAATCTAGAATCTTCTGCTGCTATTTGGACGCGCTTATCCACATCTTATGCCTCCCACACAAGGGCCACCATCAAGAAACTTCGTCTTCTTCTTCGCACACCTTAGAATGACAAAATCGTTGGCAACTACCTTCTTGAATATCAAAAAGACTATTGATTCCCTATCTGCCATTGGTGTTTCCATTTCTAATGTCGAACACATAGATGTCATCCTGGATGGTCTATCGGAGGAATACGATGGTTTCATCACCGTTGTCCTCTTCCATTTCTGATCCTTACACTACTGACGAGCTTGAGTCTTTACTCCTCGCTCAAGCAGAGAGGTTTGAGAAACATAAACTCATAAAAAATTCTGTCATTCAAGCTAATCAGGTTTCCACACAATGGTTATCAACTCGTCCCAACAAGAAACCCAATTTTCAAACCAAACCCTATCGCGGTGGTCACAACCAGAGTCGCCCATCGTATCCAAACTTTGTGCATTCCTTTATGGATTGAGACCTATCACTCATCTTCCTTTCCGCCATCTTGCACCTTGGAATTCAAGTAAACCGCATTGTCAGATCTGTCATAAACAGGGACACACTATTGATACATGTTGGCATAGGTATGATCCTCTTATCAATTCTTCGTTTATGGCTAATGTCTCTCAATCTTCCTTCTCAGCCGGAGATGATTATGCACCGTCGACCATCGAAGATCCCCTTTGGTACCCCGATAGTGGAGCTACCAACCATGTCACTAACAACCCATCTGTTTTTCACAACAAATCCATTTATCATGGCTCTGAATCTTTAAAGGTTGACAACGGTCAAGGTATGAATATTATACACACAGGATCTGCTTTCTATATTGCACCACACACACACAAATTTCCTTCTACGTCATCTGTTACACGTACCACATATCTCCAAAAACTTGATTAGCATTGCTCAATTTACAAAAGACAATAATGTTTATTTTGAATTTTATCCTCACTCTTGTTTTGTTAAACATCAGGACACTCTTCAGATTCTCATTCAAGGAATGGTTAGAGATGGTCTATATGTTTTTCCTTCTTCCACTGATTCACTCTCTTACACTGCTAACCATGCTTTCTACAAACTGAATGTACATCCCTTACAGCTTTGGCATAACAGGCTTGGGCACAACAGCTTTCTGTTGTTCAAAGTGTTTTAAAATCTAGTAACATACAATATAACTCTAAGACTCAATTTTGTAATGCATGTGTGATCGGTAAGTCACACCAACTCCCTTTCCATGCTTCTGCTAACAATTACATTGCACCTTTACAGTTGGTTTTCGTTGACATTTGGGGACCTTCACCTATATGTGCTTCCAATGGTTCACGATATTATATCTCCTTCCTTGATGCTTATAGTTCTTATACATGGATTTTTGTAATTTCCCATAAATCTCAGACTTCTCTCGCTTTTTTCTCATTTTAAAATATTTGCTGAAAATCAAACTGACTATAAACTAAAAGCTATCCAAACTGACAATGCTAAAGAGTTTCTATGTTTCAAATAGTTTACTACCGCTTTTGGAATCCATCACCATCTCATATGTCCTCACACTCTTGAGCAGAATGGATCCATTGAAAGAAAGCATATACATATAACTGACATGGGGCTCACTCTTCTTTTTGTTGCCTCTCTGCCTCTCAAGTTCTAGGTTGAAGCATTCATGACAGTTGTTCACATCATAAACCTCTTACCTTCTCATATTCTTCGTAACCAATCTCCACATACTCTTCTTTTCCCCAATGCACCTGACTACACAGTTTTAAGAACGTTTGGTTGTGCATGCTATCCTCTTCTTCGACCATATAACAAATATAAGCTTGATTTTCGCTCTTCATGTTGCATTTTTCTTGGCTATAGCATTCACAATCGCAGTTACATATGCCTTTCTTCCTTTGGTAAAGTTTACATCTCTCGGCACGTTATTTTTCAAGAAGACCTTTTTCCATATAATATACCACAATACAACTTTATTCCACATTCTCCTCCCGAGATCATCCCTCCTACCCCTGCTCCCATCCCCTTAATAATCTCGCAACCCACATCTTCTACTTCTTCTAATACTTTACACATGTCTCCTGCTTCTCCACATAACTCTGTCTTCACTCCTCTATCATAATACAACCTTCTTCTTTTGATCTCTCTCTTTCCGACTTCTGCAGTGCTACAAACTTAAATATTCATTCTATGATAACACGATCAAAAATAGGTATTTTCAAAACCCAAAACCTTTATTTCTCACTCTGATTTGCACTCTTCCATACATGTCATTATCACCAAAGCTCTTCACTCTCCATAGTGGTTTCAAGCTATGACAGAAAAATATGATGCTCTTATGAACAACAACACGTGGATCCTCACATTTCTTCCCAGTGGTTGCAAAGTTGTAGGTTGCAAGTGGGTTTTAAAAAACAATTACAATGTTGATGTGTCCTTTCAAAAGCACAAGGCACGTCTTGTGGTCAAAGGCTTTAGTCAAACTGCAGGCACTGATTACAATGAAACCTATAGCCCTGTTTTCAAGCCAACAACCATTCGTGTTGTTTTTTCGCATGTTGTGTATGTTGCATGGCCCATACACCAAATAGAAGTCAACAATGTTTTTCTGAACGGTGATCTTCACGAAGATGTCTACATGCAACAGCCTCCCAGTTTTCAATCTTCCTCTTCTAATCTTGTATACAAGCTTTCGAAAGCTATATATGGCCTCAAGCAAGCTTCGCGCTCGTGGTTTGAAAAGCTACGTTCTACCTTTGAATCTATTATTTTCCATCCTATTAAGAGTGATACCTCTATATTTATTAAGTTCAACCCATCTTACACCATTTTCATTTTAATTTATGTAGATGACATTGTGATTACAGGGTGCTCAACTTCTTACATTCAAGATCCGAAACACACACTAGGCTTCTTTTTTGCTCTGAAAGATTTGGGACATCTTATTATTTTCTTGGCATCGAAGTTCAACATCTCAAAGATGCAAGTATTCTTCTATCTCAGACCAAATATATCAATGATCTTCTTCAGCGAACCCACATGCACGAAGCTCATTCTGTTCCAACCCCCATGCAAACTGCTCTTTGTCTATCAAAGGATGTTTCTCCGACTGTTCAAGATCCCACCTTATATCACTTTGTCATCAGTGCTCTACAGTATATTCTCGTCACACGCGCTGAGCTTTCTTACGCTATCAACAAGGTTTGCCAGTTCATGCCAAATCCTTAGGAACACCATTGGAAAGCAGTCAAACGTATCTTATGATACCTTGCCGGAACTACAATGCACGGTTTGCTTATCAAACGCCGTCTATCCACGAACATCCTTGCTTTCAATGATGCATACTAGGGCAGTGATGTAGACAATCGCAAATCCACCACCGGTTATTGCGTCTATCTTGGATCAAGCATCATCACTTGGTCTTCTCACAAACAAAAGGTTGTTTCAAGAAGCAGTACAGAAGCAAAGTACCGGAGCATAGTTGTTGTCGTCACTGAAGTTATTTGGCTCCACTCTCTTCTCCATGAGCTCCACATATCCACTGGACAACCCCAACTCTTTTATGATAACCTGGATGTTGTTTTACTCAGTGCAAATCCAGTCATGCACTCTCACACAAAACACTTTGAACTTGACATTCACTTTGTTAGGGACTACATTCAAAAACAATTTGTTAAGTTAATCCATCTTCCTGTTAGGTTTCAAGTCGTAGATGCTTTCACGAAACCTATATCTGGACCCTCTTTCACTAGCTTTCATAGTAAATTTATGATTATTGACAAACCATAAGTTTAAGGGGAGGATATTAGGCAGATAGTTTACATTCTGTTATAACAGTTACACATCCGTAACTCTTATATATACATGTATCTCATGCATCCTGCAATATACTGAAACTCATATATTCAAATACACTTCTTTCTTCTCTCTATCTTATAACAAGAGAGGTGGAAGAATTCATAGAGTTTGCACAACATAATGTCGTTAGTAATCATAACGGAGTAAGATTGAGGTGTCCTTATGTGAATTGTTTAAATGGAAGGATATTGAAATAAGAGAGACTAACAAATTTTTTATGTAGGCGTCATTGGAAACTACTTATCATGTATCATACGACTACATGGTTTTGCTCCTTGCATAAGAAACCTCCTAACTATTTTAAACACATTATAGACAGGTTAGACAATTCCATTTAACATCTATTATTACTTACATGTTTCATAATTTTATGTGTTCTAACATGAAATCTTATTATTTTAATATTTATTCTGGATATAACATGTTTAGTGGGAGGAGAAATGAAAATGCGAAAAATCTTACTTAGATGCACCTTAAGGTATTTAATGTATATTTGTTCACTCACTTCAATGTGTGTCATTGATTTATTTAATAACATTTATTTTAACTTGTAGTACAATAAAAAAATATGTAAATTATGAGTGCGGTTACAATGTGATGCAGGGGATGTCAACTATTGTGCGAGCTGGAATTGATAGAGGTTGGGATCAAGTAAAACATTAATACATAAAGAAATTAAAATTTGGTGTTTACTATTTATGGACTAATTCAAACAATTTTCAAATGTCACCGTTTTACAATGATCCGTAGTCGTTAGATTTGGAAGTATTAGAGTATATTAAGACAACATAGTCAAAATATTTTGTAACCATGTATTATAATAGCTTGGGATAGATGAATGATTAGAATGACATTATAAGTTTTTTTGTTGAACTTTTTCATATAGAATTAAATTACTTGTGTTAAATTATGTTGTTATATGTACTTATTTATATATAATCTTTTATATTTAAATTATGATATTATATGTAACCTGGAAATTTGTTACATTATACAGAACGTAAGCATAACAATATTAAAAAATTCACAAAAAAATGCGTACTTTTAACGACAATTTATGGTTAGAACCATCTTCAAAACCCTTTCAGAAAGACATTTAATAAAGTTTCCTGGTTAGAATTATCGTTAAAAGTGTTTTTTCATACAAAAAAAATCTACATTTTAACAATTTTTTAGTTAAGTATCATAATTTTTTGTTTATAACGACAATTTGATAATCATCATTAAAAGTATTTTCTTTTTAACGACAATTATAAAATCGTCTTCAAATATTGTTTTTAATCGTCCTTAAAAGTTATTTTTGCAATAGTGATGCTTCACTCCAAAGAACAGTGTGAAATTTCTATCCATTGATAACATAGATAGGCCATGATTGAACTTTTCTCTCAGGACCCCATGCCAAATTAACCAATAATGGATCTTCAATATTATTTTTTGGATTTTGAACCTAAACAAAAGATTGTAAATTACACAATGTTTATCTAAAAATAAATTTTGTATAAAAGGCAAATTAAAAACCTACGTATTGTTTGAACTGTGTAGCAAAATAGGATGAAATGTCTTCATCAATTTAAGCTTTTGAAGCAGTAGGACTAATCTCTCTTAAATATTCAACATAAATATTGCAACAACAAAAAATTGATTACTCAAACCACATGAATTAACACAAGTAACTTTATTTTAAAATCAATGAACATCATCTTACTCAAAGTATGTTTTAACATCTTCACAATTTTGAAAAGCATTCAATTGGGCAATATCAATTTTTTTTTAATTTAGATAATATGTCATGCATTTTCCAATTTCTCTTCCTGGATAATTGAAAATTGAAATAGGAGGAGCACATGAAGAACCCTCCCTTACTTCAAGATTACGAGAGATCCTAGTCCTTCTTGTTTCAACATGATCAGGATAATAAAATGACGTGTTTTCTCCACTAAGTAAGCTTCACAAATAGGGCCCTCCACCCTAGTTTTATTTTCTTAATTTCTTTTTAAGGAGTGTAAGAACCTAAAAACTAACATGGACATACATCATTAAAAATATTAAATACATAAACAACAAATGATATAAAAGTGATTAGTAATTTTATACCTCTCAAATGTATACATCCAACGATATTGTATTGGACCACCAACTTTTGCCTCAAAGGTAAATGAATTGGAAAATGTTCCATGGCAGCAAAGAAGCTTGGTGGAAATATTTGTTCCAATACACAATAACTAGGAATATTTTCTTTCATAACTCTTAAGTATTCAACATTTAGTGTTGTCGAACTTAATTCTCTAAAGAAAAGACTAAGTTCAACTACAACTTTGCAAATTGATTTTGGTAATGTGTCAAATGCAATTGGAATAAACCGTGACATGAACACATGACAATCATGAACTTTTATGCCAAATTTTATGCCATGTAACTTGCGTTGATTAAGGTCCACACATCTATCCAAATTAGAAGCATATCCATATGGAAACTTCAGTTCTTTAACCCACTTATAAATAGATACTATTTGGGATTTTGTGAATGCATATATTGCCTTTGGTTTCATAAGTTTGTCACCGTCAATGTCTTTCAACTCTAGCTCTCTTTTATTGCATATTTGTGCTACATCCAATCGAGCGTTGTTTATGTTCATAGTTTTTCCTTTGATATCCATCACAGTGTCAAACACATTCATGAACACATTTCTCTCTATGTGCATAACATCAATATTGTGACATAAATTGAGTTTTCTAATATGGAAACCTCCGGAATATACTTTGTTTCTTCCAATTATGTTTAATACCATATTCATGAATATTGTGTTATTCTTGTAATTCAGTGCAAACTGGTAAGTGTGCAACCTTATTCCAAATGTCAAAACTAGACAAGCGTGAAAGAGGGAGATCAATCTCAACAAACTTCTTCCTGAATGTTTTTTATTCTTCCTAAATGGATGATCAGGTGAAAGAAACTGGTGAAGACAATCGAAAAAGGAGATCTTGTGGATATGATTAAGATATAATGCCTTTGTTCTTTTAATACATATAGGGCAAGAAAGTCTACCAAAAGTCATCCAAGTTGATAACATGCCATAAGCTGGAAGATCATTAATTGTCCACATCAAAGAAACTTTCATCATAAAATTTCGCCTTAATGACATGTCATAAGTCAATATCCCTTCAATCCACAAGGTGCATAACTCATCTATAAGTGAAGTGATTGCAAGAACACATCAATCTTATGCTTTGGATTTGAAGGACCTGGAACTAAGACTGTCAAAAACATAAACTCCATCTTCATGCACATGGAAGGCGGGCGGAAGGTTGTATGGGTTTGGATAATTGGCCACAAGAATAACTTTTTCCATATTGACCAAAAACTACATATAAACCTAATCTAGCATTTCTTGGGTCTTGACCAAAATCTGGATGCATTTTATCAAAATGCTTTCAAGCTTCTCCATCAGATGGATGACATAAAATAGACAGGTCCTTTGATTCTCACTATGCCATCTCATGTGAGGTGCAATGGCCACTAAAGAGTATAACCTTCTAAGTCTAGGAATGATGGGAAAGTACCACATTTTCTTAACAATAATCTTCTTTTCAACTCCCCTTATAGTAACTGTCTTATATCGCTCCATTCCACAAATAAAGCAATTAGTTATACTTTTATGACAATTTTCCCTATAATACAACATGCATCATTTTAGGACAACAATCAATTTTCATACAACTTATACCCAATTTTTCCACAAACTTCTTTTAGCTTGGAAAAAATTATTTTCATTATCTTCATTTTATTAAAATGGAAGCAATTACCCTTACCTATGCCCACCAAAACGGTTCCTTTTGTTTGTCGTCCGCCTAGATCAGTTATCTGCTGAAATGGAGGCTCACTATGAAAATTGACATGTGTTAAATTACTTCAATCAATTAAATCTAATTATGGATCTATTCTAATGTAGCACTTATTTACTATACGACAAATGAAGGATGTTCTTCCTTTTAAAAAGTCAAACCACATGAATTCATTGAAAGCCTTGATATGTTGTTTATAACAATCTTATAAAAAAAATATAAAACATAATAAAAATCATAAAATAAAAGTAATATTGTTGGAAAAAATAAACCTTTTAGAGATGTTTCAACCTTATTATTATAGGAGACACAGAGTTATGATTTCAGCATAAATGAGTTTAATAATTTTATGCAGAGGAGTTAAATTAAAATTTCACTCATGTGCTAGTTTATCACTTAATGTGATAGAATTTAAATAATTATTAATGTGTTACAATGTTGATTGCCTTATCATGTTTTATCTTAAAAAGTAAATATCAAACATTTTTCTAACCTTATTATACTAAAAGTTATGATTTCTACATTAGTCTAAAAAATCAAACATCTATAAAAAAAAAATGTATATATCACTCAAACACGAATCAACTCAAATGTCCCTTCAGAACTAATAAACATAAAACATAAATAACCAAACCCATCAAAAGTGATGTCTTTCACCGAAACACCAAACACCTAGCAAGTGAGTATGTCACTTCACAACTAATAAACATAAAAATAAATCTTCTGAAAAAACTATAATGAACAAGTGTTTCTGGTTGTTGAAAAAGGCCTTAGATATTTTTTTGGTGACGGTAATAAAACTTCAACCTTATTAAGCTATGAGTTGACTAAGGATAAAGACCTAGCACACATTGAATAGAAGAAACTTTTGTCAAGGTGTCTTAAAACCTGGTCTTAGATCAACATGTGAACACTACCCTACTATAAAACTCGTGTTTGAAAATTTCCTACCCATTAAAATATGTTTGGACCAATTTATCTAGAAGAATTTTTAGAAAAAACAATAGAAAATAAAATTAATTTATTCAATTAAATTTAACTTCTGCATAATTTAAAATAAAATATAAAATGGAGTTTCTACAATTTAAATTAAGCGTAAATTAATTTTAAATTACGAAAAAGTTAATTTCATTTTTTATTTTATTTTTTCCACTATAAATATTTTTGGCCCATAGAAACCTTATTGACTTTAAAGTTTAAGAACCTTACTTTTGTTTGGATTTCATGAGAAGGAAATAAAAATGCTTAAAAAAAGGAAATTTGTTTAGTTTAATTGGAAAAAAGGTGATAAAAAAGATGTCAAAATTCTTTCCTTTTATTTGATAAGAGAAAAGAAGATTAGAATGTTAATTATTTCGTAATTTTTTTCTGAATTTTACCTACTGGGTAAACAAATAAATAAAGTTTTTATTTCATTATTTTTTTTCTTTCTCTCTTATCATTTTCTCTCCACTGTAGGAGATAAGCTTTTATATGTCTCACATATTATTATTTTTTCCTCAAAATGCAATTTTCTTAGCCACTTACATATTTGCTAATTTTTTATTTTAAAATACCAATTATTTAATACTTTACATAAACATTAAAAAATTGGTATAAAATAATAATAATAATGATTGTTATTATTATATCTTATAATATTTAAAACAAGAAAACATAAAGTGTTTCCTATAAAATAACTAATATTTACCAAGTTGAGTTATGCATAGTTTTGGTCAGCACACGTATGAGTATTTATTTGAAAGGGAATTAGAAAATAAATGAGGATTAAAATCAATTTTAAAAGTAAAGTTATCCTTATTTCTAAACGTACTATTGTACTTGTTTGATCCATATAATTAATAGAAAGCAAGGAAAAGAATAAGAATTTATTTGACCACACAAACATGCTGAATAATAAAAATTAATGGATTGATACATTAGTTTTTTTTTTTAGGTTAAAATAGTTTGTAGTATATTCCATATTCTAACATAGCATCACAAAAAGATAGTGGTATTTAGGGCCTGTACATACAAACACCATGTGATTTTCTTAACTGGAAACCACAAACTGTGTCGCCTTCACACGTCCAACTCTCAAATTCATTAATCAAAACAATCACCATTTTTATTACTACTACATAACTTAAAATTTGGAGCTATATAATATTAAAAATATATGTATAAAATAACTTTTTTATCACAATTATGATTCTTTTAAAGTTTAGAGATTAAAATCTTAAAAAAGTAATAATTGAAAGACAAAATTTTAGATAAAACATTATTATTAGAAGACATATTGTAATTAAACCACTACAAGAAAATCATGAAATAGAAACCAATTTTAGAGACAAAAAATAATTAGTTGCTATAGTGACTAAATTAGAGACGATTTTAGAGACTAAAAACTTTTTTTGTTTCTAAATTAATTTCTATTATTGTTAAATGATTTTCAACTTGTTATCTAATTAACTACCAAGATTTTTGCTACCAAATTTAGAATCTAAATAATTGGGAGTTAAAACATTGGTAGTTAATTATATACAAATTTAGAAACTATTAACAATAATAGAAACTAATTTAGAGATTATTTTTTTTAGTATCTAAAATAGTCTCTAATTTAGTCATTATAGCAATTAATTTTATCTAAAATTAATTTTTATTTTATGGTTTTCTTGTAGTGGATCATAATTTTAATAGATAAAACTATTTCGTTTTGTTTAAAAGACATAAAAGTTGAGCAATTCATTAATTTTTTTTATATTGGTTATTTTTTCAAAAGAAATTAAATTGGTTATTTCTTTTATATAAAAGCGATATATATTTTTTATAAACACTTGCAATTTAAAAAGTAGATGAAATTTAAATGACTTATATTTTTTTTATCACTAAACGTGTAATTAAATAATGACATGTTAAATATTATGTTAAAATTAAAAACACCAGCTGTGGGTTATCAAAAGTGAGAAAATAATTAATAGTTTAATAAAGTATTTGATTTTAATATATAAAAATACTTTGTATTAATTCTTATTTCATGTTTTATTAACAAGTAAATGTCTAAAAAAGCAGAAAACGCAAGTTGAATTAATTGACAGCAGCATTGTGAAATAGAATATGGTTTTGATTGTTCTCTTCGACCTTTGAGGTGATGAATATATAATAAAAGCAAGTGGTTACAGGGAGATCTACCACACTCCAATGGAGGAAGATCATAACTATATTTTGTTTCTTTCCACACAAACATTATTGTCAAACACTCTTCAACATCATAAAACCTACCTAACCTAACCCATCTGCCACACAAACACTGAACAAAACACTGCAAAATCACCATTCAAAAGGCTAGCTAGGGTTGTTGAACTTCGAAGGAAGGAACCATTTCGGATTTATAGATTTTGTACCATACTTTATTGCTACCTTCTATAAATTTCACATTATCTCAACTTTACTATAATAATAAATTTCTCCAATTCTTATATAAAGACTCATAAATTCTCTCAAATAATGGCAAATCAATCTCCCCTAATGCTTCCACACACTAAAAAAAAATAAAATCATGAGACACCTCAAATAATTAGTTGTCACAGTGCCTAAATTAGAGAATATTTTAGAAACTAAAAAAAAACTTTTAGATTCTAAATTAGTTTATATTATTGTTAAATAATTTTTAAATTGGTATCTAGCTACCAATGTTTTAACTATTAATTATTTAAATTCTAACTTTGGTAGCAAAAACCTTAATAGCTAATTAGATACCAATTTAGAAACTATTTAACAATAATAGAAACTAATTTAGAAATAATAAAAAAATAGTTTATAAAATGGTTTCTAATTTAGTCACTGTAGCAACTAATTATTTTTTGTTCTTAAAATTTGTTTCTGTTTCATGATTTTCTTGTAGTGACATATTCAATATTAGGATACCACCAAAACTATCTTAGTCAACGTGTCTTGGTAACCTTGTGTGTAATATAAATTCAATCTAAAAATAACTACAAAATTCAATGAGTTTCTTAAAACAAGTTTGAAAACCTAATTAGAAATGATTAAATAATTGATAAACTTAGGAAATGATTTAATGAAAATTATGTCCATGGTGAGAGACGAAACTAAGTCTTGATATCTTTGACTAAACTCTGATATAATTAGTATCATAATTGAAGCAATGTGATTAAAAATAGGTTTGTTTAACGAGGCAAGAAATGATAATAGTTATTAATGATGGGTAAAAGCAAGAGATTATTAATGTTATATTATAATAATATGATACAGTGCCCCAAGTAGATGCTTTCTTAGTATCTCTAGTACATTGAACTATCCCTAGAAGAACATATCCCATTTTCTTGTCTATTGCTTCTTGTTTAAGGACAATTCTCGATAAATACCCTCATTTAACTCTATATTTACATTAAGTAAAGCAAGTTAACTCACTTCAATTACATTCACTAAAAAAATAATAAATAAAAATTAATTTTAAAAAAAAAAAATTAATTACTATTTATATACTATTTTAAAAATTAAAAAATTATTAGTATCTAAAATTATTTTTATTATTAATAAATAATTACCTATTAAGATTTTATCTATTAAATCTATAATTTAAAGTAGTTGATAGTTTAGTAACTAATTAGATATCAATTTATAAATTATTTATTAATAATAAAAATTCTTTTAAATATTAATAATTTTTTAAAATTTATAAAATATAATAATTTAGTTAATATTAATTATTTTTTATTTTTAAAATTAATTGTTGTTTAATGATTTTTTTTAGTAATTATTGAATTATTTCACTACAAGAAAATCATGAAATAGAAACCAATTTTTAGAGATCAAAATAGTTAGTTGCAATAGTAACTAAATTAGAGACCATTTTGGAAACTAAAACAAAAATTGGTTTCTAAATTAGTTTCTATTATTTTCTATTATTGTTAAATAGTTTCTAAATTGGTATCT
>Ga0123342_1006744_pt1 | contig 15716 bp, 10 predicted proteins | sample Turbeawhitnodule_FD_89960 | JGI IMG/M metagenome (GOLD analysis project Ga0123342, IMG submission 89960) | Root nodule microbial communities of legume samples collected from Mexico - Turtle bean Mexico white nodule | ecosystem: Host-associated > Plants > Roots > Nodule | place: Mexico: Nepantla... | reverse complement strand
TGGTATAAGTAATAAATCAATGGGTTTAAATAGATAATGGAAATTAGATAGTAAATTTTTGGCTTTAACTAAACTTTTAGTTAGTTTAAAAAAAATGGAATGAGAATAATAAATATGAGTGGGGCTATGATAAATTAATTGGGTATGAGGTTAAACAAAACCTACTCTTATATTAAAATCTTAACAAATAAGGGAATGTAAATAGAAATTTGAAAATTTCCTTCCTTTACATATTTTCAAATTATCTTCTTTTACATTTCTTTTGCATCTTTTAAAATTATAATCTAAATATTTTTTTATTTTCTTTGATAATTTTTAAATATAGAATCTAACACTATCCTAGGTTGTGTTCCATGGATTGTATTTTGTGTCACATAATTTTAAATAGAGTGTTCACTTCGTAACATAGAGTTTGATAGATGAAGTATGACTTTATGATGTAGGCTTCCAGATTAGCGACATTTGTAGATGATTATTTCGGTTTATATATGTTTATAATTAGAATTAATACTTTTATGTTGGAATCTTAATATGAAATTTTAAATTTAAAAGGAATTGAAGTAATTTGGATTTAATTGATAGGAGATTTTGTAGAAATTGAAATTATATATGGACAAAATATTGAATTCTATTTGGATATGAGATTTAACAAAAATGTTTCAAAATGGTTTTGATTTTGAATTGAAAATGATAGAGTGGTATGTGGGAGTGAAAAATGAAAAGTTTTGTAATTCAAATTTTTAAATAATCTTTTCTAATATAAATTGTCTAGTGAATTAGAGACAATAAAAAGAGGAAATTTTGGAGAATTTTATTGAAAAAATTTCCTCCAATAAAAAAAGTGCTAAAAATTACTTATAGATAAAAAAAAATCTCTAACAGATTTAAACAATCCTTAAAATTTTATTATTTGTTTACATGGTTTAAACAAATAACTTTGTTATATAATTCCAATTTATTACAAAAATATCAGAATACTTCTTATATATTGTGTTGATGTTTATTATATGATTAGACATGTAGTATTTTAAGGATTAGAGTAAAATATTCTATGAATTTTATGATTTGGTAATTTCTAGTAATAGTTAGGTTGCAAAATTTTGTATTAATTGGATTTAGTTGAAATGGATGGATGTGAGTAATGGACTATCAAGTATTAGAGTCCTTAATTAAATGAGACATCCAAAATTTAGTAAAATTTGAATAAAAATATTGGAGGTGAAAAAGGGATTAGGATTCTTAATTTGTTAGTTTTAATACGGGTGGATATGTTGCATTTGATTATCAATGAGGAGAAAAGAAAAAATGTGACACTTAAATAATTATATTTTGTATTGATTTAATTAAGTTTGAAGTCTTTGATTTTTAATAGAGTTTCTATTACTTTTTTTTATTTATTAATAAAAAATGATATATTTTTCAATTGAGTATTTGTCCTTTAACATTTTTTTTAACTAAGTGATGTAATTATTATCTTCGTTTGTTACCCGACTTAGTTATCTCCATATATTATTTTGTATTAATATTAAATGATTATTTTGTATTAATATTAAATGATGTAATTTTTTGGTTAACATAATATATGACTTTTACTATTATATGAGGGTAAACAAAAATGAAAAGAAAAACTAAACGAAAATCTAAATATAGTTTTGAGAGATTGCAAAATAAGCATGAGATTGATTAGCAAAATAAGCATGAGGTTGATTAGCAGAAAAAGCATGAAGTTGAAGTTGTGCTCGAAGATAATGAAGGACATTCAATAACCAGGTTTATTTGTGGCACATCTAATAATATGTAGTTTTTATTGTTTTGGTTCAAAATTATAAGAAATAACTTATTTGGATGAGATTGAAAAGAATCTGCAAACGAAAACGTGTTGGATGAAAATCAACAAAAACAAAGAGGAAAACAAAACGAAAATTTAAATATGGTGTTAAGAGACTATGGAACAAAGGTAGGGTTGGAGTTGCACATGAAGGTAGCAGAGGATAAAAAAAAACTGTAGCAGAGGATAAAAAAAACTTGCAACAAACTTTATATTTGGTCATAACCCTTATTCTATCTTTAATGTTCTCGTAGTCTCCTAACACCATTTTTAGATTTTTTTTGCAAACCTTTTCGTTTCTATTGATCGTCATCCAAAAATAAAAGTAACTTATTATGTTAACCACAAAATTACATAGTTTAATATTAACAAAAATAATATGGAGAGACAATTAAGTAAGGTGACATGACAAAATAACAACTACATCACCTAATTAACAAAAAAGTTATATAAATAAAAAAACTCAATTAAAAAAATATATAATTTTCCAGTAATCAATATACTAAGAAAATTTAATAGAAATTCAATTCAATATACTCAAATTTATTATGGATTTAAAATTTAATAAGTATTTTTTATATTTCTTGTTTTAAGTATATATATATATATATATATATATATATATTTGCTTATATTTTGTTTAGATTAAAATGATAACAAATGAGAAATTTGATAAGAACTTAGTTATTTAAAAAAAAAAACAGTTTTTTATCTACATGTCATTTCATTAATCTCCAATGAAATGAGGAAAATAATAACATGTTCTTAGTATAATAACCATGGAAAGAGACAATATGCCATGTTTAGGTTTATATTTCAGTTTTTTATATTGCTTTTATTAAATAGATTGAAAAAATTTCTTCCTTTGATTTTTTTTTATCAAAATAAAAAATATAACAATGAAAAAGTATGTTTCTCATTATATCAGTCTTTTTTTTACATATTAACATGTAATAATAATAGACTTAAAGTAGTTTTTTTTTTAACAAAATAAGAAACAACCAAAACTAAAATTATAAAAAAAAAATTAGAGAATAAATTAAGTGTAAACTTTAATATAAAATGAAGAGAAATTGATGATGTTATATTTTTTTGAAAATGTATTCATCTTGAGTAGTGAAAAGGATAAGTTTAACACCTCAAAAATACGTCTAATTATTACAATACAACTCCTACATATTTATATACAAGCTTAGAGTTTCCAAAACATTCCTAATACATGATTATAACTTACAAAAATACAAATATTTACAATATAAAGTTGAAAAAAAACATCTTAAAGCCCTTTAGAATCCCCGACACCTGTATGATCATCTGCTCGTGTACATAGTACAGTCATCGCAGTTCACAACATAATAAGAAAAGCAAGGGTAAGCTAGTGAAAATAAAATTTTATAATATACATAATTCAATCAAAAGATAAAAACAAATGACATGAATCAATTTCTTAATTATTCAATTTTCTTCAAATCCCAATTTAAAACAATCACATAAATCCCACATGGATATACACATCTAACATATTCAACAAAACATAATAACAACTGACATCTTCCAGAAGACCCGTATTAAGTAAGTCCTACCACAGACTAACACCTGATCTAATACTCAAGACTTAGATTACCAGCGTGCAAGAGAAATGATCAAGGTAAGTTCAATACAACCCAAGTCGTGCATCTCATATGTCATAGTGTGCATTAACTCCCATATCAGTTTCTCACCACTTGATATCTTAGTTTATGTGACTTAGATCATTAGTGAAGTTCAAAGATCTTTGTTACCACATAGGCATCAATACTTAATACACAAACAAACATCAGTCCATACATTATCCCAAATGTATAACTTCAATTTCATACAATTTTCATCATACAGTATTATTCAAAACGTGATCCACAACATTCAAAAAGTCCATTTAACATAAAAAAAAACACTTAAATATTGAACCATCAAAATCTAATATTTCTACAAGTTTTAAATAATATATAAACAAACAACACAATATATAAACAAAAATCCCTGCAAGAGAAATTGAATATTGGGACCATGTCCCTTTCACATTCAGATCTTTTAGCCTAGGGTACTATTGAAAGTTAAAGTTGCTTATGTTACCATAATTGCTTGCTTTACAAGCAACCTCTAAAATTTTATCCTCTCAGTTTGGATAAGCTTCAAGATATAAGGGCTTAATGCAAGTTATCCAAACAGAACAAAAATTCAATATATCGTAGAATAAGTTAAGAGGATTAATTTTCTCAACTAATCCACCAAGATTGATGACTAAATCCTAAGAAAAAACAGAGAATTAAAGATCTTTAGAGCAAAAATGAACTTACTATGTTTGAAAATTTGATCGGGTAGAAATGTTCCTTAATTCTTCCCCTACAGCGTGGTGCGATCAGATATTAAGATAGATGATGTATGGAATGAGAAATGAAGAGAGAATGGAGAAGGTTGGAGAGATGGAGAGAGACAAAGGAAAGTTACATGGTTGGAGGGGTTTTGTGGCCTTTTTTTTTACGTTCTTACATTATCTCCAAATACAAAAAATTTCATCCTCGAAAATGAACTTACCAAGAAAGAGATTAGGGTATGATGCTCGTATCTCCTCTTCAATTTCCCAAGTGGAATCTCTAATGATGAGATCCCACAATACTTTCACCATGGGAATACTTCTTCCTAAGAGTTGTTTCACTTGTGAATCTAAAATTCTTATTGGCTTCACTTCAAATGACATATTTTCTTTCACCTGAATTGAATCAAACTGTAGAATGTGAATGGGATCAAGTACGTACTTTCTTAGCTGGGATGCTTGAAAAATATTGTGAATATTAGCTAAAGGAGGAGACAAAGCAATTTCATAAGCCACAAGGCCTATTCTCCTAAGAATTTGATTAGGTCCTATGAACTTAGGACTCACTTTCTTGGATTTGATTATTCTTCCTAGTCCAATGAATGGTGTAACTCTAAAAAAGACATGCTCACCCACAGAGAATTCTAAAGGTCTTCTTCTTTGATCTGCATAAGATTTTTCATGTTGAGCGATGTTTTCAATCTTTCCTGAATCATTTTGACTTTCTCAGTGGTTTGTTGTATTAATTCTGGTCCAATTAACACACTGTGGAGTACCATCCAAAGCCACCATATACACTAAATAAAGTAGAATACAATTGTAATAGAAGATGTATTTGTAGTTATACTTAGGATTAGGTAGCTTGCGGCACAAGCTATCTCATTTGGTTATAATACACTACAAGAAAATCATGAAATAGAAACCAATTTTTAGAGACCAAAATAATTAGTTGCAATAGTAACTAAATTAGAGACCATTTTAGAAACTAAAAAAATTGGTTTCTAAATTAGTTTCTATTATTGTTAAATAGTTTCTAAAAATTGGTATCTAATTAGCAACCAAGGTTTTAACTACCAATTATTTAGTTTCTAAATTTGGTAGCAATAAACTTTGTTTCTAATTAAATACCAATTTAGAAACTATTTAACAATAATAGAAACTAATTTAGAAACATTTTTTTTTAGTTTCTAAAATGGTCTCTAATTTAGTTACTATTGCAACTAATTATTTTGGTCTCTATATAATTATGAATGAAGTTTTCTGAATACAGAAATCATCCTCTCTCAAATCTATTCTTGTTTGCAAGCCTAGAAGGCCTAATAAACACTTGGAAGGGTGGCCTCACCAACTTTCTCTTCACGCATACACCATTGCCAACACTTGTTCATCTCTTCGGTTTCCTTCATACTTCAATCACAATTTTTGCTGCCTCTCATTCCTCAATCCTCATTCTCATAAGTATGAACCATGATTCACATTAGGTGGATCAGAGCACGTAAGATCCTTCGACCAAGCTAAATACATTCACTCAATTTTTTTCTTCTATCAAGTGTTGTTCTTCACATTTCATACTTGTTATTGGCTGTTTGACCATAATTCTTGTGTTTCCACCGTTTATTTCTTGTTTCCATTGATTAAATCTTGTTTTCCACTAATTAAATTCAGTTTTCATCAATTATTTTTGTTCACACATTCATCAAACAATTTTCCTTCAATTCTGTTGCAAACCTCTGTATTCGTTACTATTCTTACTGGTTATTGCTATTTTCTTCATTTTAATCGGTGAATTTTGTGTTTACTTGGATGTTCCACTGTTTAATATCAATTTTACACAATTTAAACGATTTGGATGTTTACATGGAGTTTCATGTTTCCAATGTAGATGTGATCCAGTTCCTTTTCCAGTCTAACCATATTTTCAACTTCAAAGAACCTCACAAATCCAAATCTTCTTCCCCATCTATTGAGACGGTGAGATATGAAAACTTTCTTTACCCTTATCCATCTTTAAAAAATTTTAAGCATATCATGCTCCCATGTGTACTTGAGAAATTTGAGAAGAAGAACGTGAATTGGTTGTTCTGATACGTCGACCTCCTCCAATGCTCCTCTCTCAACCCCACCTTCCCCGACGCTTCTCTCTCATTTTTACGTAATCTCCACACATATATGTTGTAGATGATACTAAAAAGCTTCATTCGATTCTTCACATCACACTAGTACAAAGGCATAACCAATAACTCCTCCGTGTTATATGAGCTCCCCTTAATTCATACTCCCGTGCTTAAGATACAAGGAGAGTAAAAAGAAACCAAGACTGAAAAGAAAATTTTAATTTAAAAATAAATAAATACATATATACTCATGCCAACATGCATATCTACTTAAAAAAAGAAACGAATAACTCACTCATACTCTAATTTATAATATAAAATTCAAATTACATATATTATTAAGAGTTTAAGTTTATTAACATGGTTACAGTTCTTACATCAAGACATTATTTATTTTGATATTTATGACCTTATTATGTTATTAAAAGTTTATTTTGACAAGTTACAAATAAAAAATATTTATAAATTATTTTTGCTTTTATAATTATTGAATAAATATCAATATTTTTTACAATATAATAAGAATTGTTGCACACATAAATATTTTTTTAAATTATTCTTATATACTATTATTTCCTCTCTCTCTCTCACTCTATATATAACACATAACTACTAAAATTATACTAACTATTTTTTAATATATATAACAAATAAATAAAAATATAATTTTAAAAATATTTTTTATAACTTGTTAATTATAATATTTAATAATAACTTTAATTATTTATGTAAAATTTTGTAAATACGAACACTTATACGTTTTCACTAACTAAAAAGTAAAATTGATAACATTTCCTTTGAAATTATATTATTCTGATTTTTAATTTTGATCATAACACCTTTATACAAGCTTTCTTTTCATAACATATATAATTTATTATATAAAATTAATTGATCATATATTAATTTATTGTTTATCTTGAGTAAATTTCAATGAGTCGGTGTAAAACAAAAATACACTTTTATATATTTTTCTTTAATTCTTTTTTTTAATTAACAATAAAAATTTAATAAATAAGAGTACTAGAAATATTCCAACTCATGTACAAAAATTCTCTACAATAGAAAAATGAGGTTTTCAGATAAAAATTGTCAAAATATAGTCATATATATTTTGCACATATAAATCTTATAAGCTTAAACCTCTTAACAAAATATCAGTACATCAATACATAATAAAACAAGTTATTTGTCAAAATACCCAACAAAGGAATTACTTTGCCTCCTTGCTATCTGTTGTTGTAGTTTCCCAAGCATCAATTGTGGTTATAGTTGTATCCAAAGGAAAGTCCTCTCATGCAGACTGAGAAGTCATCCAAAAAGCAGAAAAGAGACGTTAATCACCAATGTAGTGATTTTAAGCATTCATATACATTAATTAATACACCAATCAGAAAAATAGAAATTTGACTTTGGAAATTTATAACTTACCCATGCTCACGTCTTTACTTGAGCAAAAGCAAAATTTTTAACAGGATCCACCATTGCATTATTGAAAATTATCCTACTCTTGTGGTTCCAAATTCCCCAAATAATGACAATCCACATACATTTCCAAACACAATTTCTAGAGTAGTTTAGATCTGTAAAACCTATTTGTTCAAAATGTTGAATAACATTATCACAATGTACAAAATCTCTACCAGCCCAAACATTAGACATATATACCACACTTTAGAAGAAACTTTACATGTGAAAAAAAGATGATTTATTGTTTCAAGCTGAGACCCACACATGACACACATCCCCCCTCCAGCCTAAATTCCTCTATGTATTGAATTATCATATGTTGCAATCTTACCAACTAAAACACGTCAGGAAAAATAATGTGATGATGGAAGAGCTTTTAGGCTCCAAAAAGAATCAAAATTGATTGTAGAGAATGAATGTGGCTGCAAAATATTTTGGTGCCAAAGAATTTTATAAGTACCATTAACAGTAAGAGAATTTGAGGTATCACCTATCCACATCCACTTATCATTTCTACAAGCATCTATTTTAACAGTCTTTAATTCATTCATAAATGCATTTATATTTCAGTTTCCCATAAAAACCACTCTCTTCTCCATTCTTTTTGCCATACCCACTGGTTTTCATGTCATACCCCTTATTTATTTACATAACCCTTTTTAAGCATTGAGTTTGAAAGAATTATGGGATATCTATTTTTCAGAGTATCATTCCCTACGTCCAAAACAGAATATTACTCCCTACAACCTTCCACCCTCTTTGGTTATCAAACCAAGAATTTAAATTTCCTCCCCACACCTTCTTGATATCTCTCAACACCAAAATTCAATATTTGACACAACACTATCATAACCCTCCCCAAGAACCATATTTTGATTTCAAAACCTGTTTCCAAAGTCCTGATTTTTCACTACCAAGTCTCCATTTCCATTTCCCAAAAAGAGTCATATTAAACAGATTTACATCCTTAATTCCTAGTCCTCATTCCAAATTGGATTGACATAGGAATTCCCATTTAATCCAGACTATCTTCCTTTTATCACTTCCCCATCCCCATAAAAAATATCTTTGTAATCTTGTGATTAATTTCCCAACTTCTGTGGGCATTTTGAACATAGATAAGTAATATAGAGACACAACAAAAATAATAGATTTTATCAAAGTAACTCTTCCAACAAAAGATAAATGATTTTTCTTTAATTCTTGTGCGTGCAATTAAACAAAATTCAACCAAACCTACAATAGAAGATATTCATTTAATAATTATTTGAGTTAAGGAAGGAAAGTATATAAATTATATTTGACTTCGACTTCTAATTAAGTGATGTAAGATTATTAGACATACCGAATTAAGTCTTTCAATCGATGTCTAAAAAACATATTTGTTCTAATTGAGGTTAGGGAATGAGTGTTCATTTTTTAAACTTTGTTTCATTTCTATAGACAATGTCAATGTTCTGATTTTAGGTCATTGAGATAGTATGGTAAGAGTCAATCACCACAATTAAGATGTTTTTCACTTTTAAACTCAAAATTTTGTGATAATTTTATCTTTAAAAGATATATCGATAAGTTAAGGAAATAAAATGTATATAAACTGTTTCAATTCTAAATAATACGAGACTATTAAATATACTCAAACATATAGTTGTTTTTTATTTTTTAATTTAAAATATTATTATATTATTATAATTGGTTAAAGTAAGTTTTTTGTTACATAAAATCTAAGAATAGAACTTTTACATGCTTTACAAATCCCATTCATTTTCAAATTAGAAAATAAAATAAAAATTCAAGGACATTTAAAAGAAAGCAATGCAATCATTAACAGCCCCTTTTAACACTCTCTTGTTCAAGAGGAAGGAGAAACTTCCAAATGGCCACCAAGTCGCCCACTGATTCCAAAGATCAAGGCACCGCGCCTCTCATTTGGGCGGAGGAGGAGCGCACCGGAGCTTCGTCTGAGAAGCTCTGCATCGACGAGATGCTGCAGAAGTATTGCGGCGAGTTTGGGCGGTGGCAGCTGAGGCACTTCGTTCTCACCAGTCTGGCGTGGGCCTTGGAAGCCTTCCACACGATGGTCATGATTTTCGCCGATCGCGAACCGGAGTGGCGGTGCCTCGATGGCGCGGCCGGTTCGGGGTGCAACCCAGCCGCGAAAAGCGTGTGCCGGTTCGAACCGGGTTCGTGGGAGTGGGTGGGGGACTCAACCGTTGTGGAGTGGGGGCTGTTTTGCGCGGACAAGTTTAAGGTCGGGCTGGTTCAGGCCGTCTTCTTCGGCGGCTGTATGATCGGTTAGTTTTCTCTCACTGTTTACTGTTTCTCTCTCAACTGTTAGGTGAGATGCATCTTATGCCATATTTACTATAATTTCACTAAACATAAATACAGTAAATCATAAATAATGTTAATTACTTTTATTCCAAGTTTTTTAGCTTTCATAATAATTAATTATCTATCAAAAGTTAGATATTTAGGTTCTTTAAGCAAGGTTTGGATTTTATCATAGGTTTAAATAGACTCACTCTACCACTTGATTGAAAGAGGTTAATTGGATAATATATAAATAAAGGTCTTAAATATTTCCCAATTCTCTAAAAAAACTAATGCTCATTTTTATCATTATGAAACACTGAAACCTTGCATTTTCTTCCAGTCTTCAATACCAATACCTTTTTATATATATGTTCCAATAAAATATCTAAATCCTTGAAAACCCAACATAAATACATAAGAAAGTGTACAAACATTATATGTTAAGGTGAAAGAACTAAAAATTGTCCTTTCTTATGAATAGTTTCCTCAAAACAATGAGATTGGAATAATAAGAAGTAATTCTATAGTAATGCCTAAACGGTATTTTTTATTTTGAATTTGGATTAATTAATTAAAAATATATAAGCATTTTATATTAATAGTATATAAAAATTAAACTCTTAACAACTGGGTGAGGAGAAATGTAATAAGGTACTTGCTAACACATAATCATTTGCGACAGAATTTAACGCATTTGTCTTTTATTATGTTCTCACACTGTCCTCTGCACGTGCAGCAGTGTTGTGCTATTCTTATCTTTGTTTTCTTCATGTATATAGGTAGGGTTCGAATCTTTAACACTTCCAACACAATTGTAATAACAAAAACAAAAATAGATAAGGATATAGAGTAACTTCAAACCCACATAGAAAATAAAAGAAAAATTGTCGACAAATAAGTCTTATATTAAGTAATAGATTAAAAATAAGTTGACTAATTAGATATGAAAGCTTTTATTTTTAAAGAAAAATATATTAACTATATTGCAATAGTGCAACAACCAGAGATTATAATTCTATCAGATCATAAGAAAATAATTTATATTAGTTAAATCACTTTGCAATTCTAAAAAATAACAGTATATTACTTTGAGTTAAAACTATTTTTCTTCAATCACATCAGGTCTATGGTCTCGGCACCATACATGAGATATCGTAATTTTATTAAGTTTTATTATTATTTCTTGAAAAATTAAGTACGTATGGATAGCTATTTTTTATTCCCATTTTATTTACAAGAAAAAATATATTTTCTTTAAATATAAATTCATTTAACTACTTTTATTTTATTTCATAATATTTTCTTAAAAACATCTTAACTTTCATTAATATCTGAAATTTAGAAACAAATAACTACAAATTTATCGCAGGAAAGAGCAGCAAAAGGCCATAACATATCGTAGGTAATTTTACACGCTACGACAAGCTGTTCTGGTGAAGCACTGTCGCCGCCAAATTCTTCGGCAACAAATATTCTTCGGCAACAAATATTCTTTAGCAACAAATATTCTTCACAAAGACGGTGATATTTACTTTAAAATAATGTATATATTATTTAAAAATAAAATCGTAAGGTTCATTCTTGAAGTAGGAAAAACACAGTACAAATAAATTTAATAAAACGTTGTAGTGTTTGTTATAATATTTTTAAGATTTTCTTTGCATGTTTGTAATAATTATGAAACATTAAAATAATTGCTTGGAGAGATTTGTGTTTCCCTCCCTCATCATTTTCACTTCATTTTATTAAAAATTCCCAAACAATACATTAATCTTTATTTTACCACTCTATTACAAATCACTCTACGTTAGCTATGCAAGTATAATGTAAGAACAGAGACAAAATAGCCATTCTGGCTACATAATCAAGTTCATTTTGAATTATTATATTTAAACTTACATAGAATCTTAGGTCTTAATTCAATTTTTGTATAAAAATGTTTGTTTATGATAGTCAAGAATTATGTAATTTTGGCTTCTAATTGGAAAATAATTAAAGATATTATTTTTCTTAAATATGAGAACTAAAAGCAAATAACATTTTATAAAAATTAAATTAAAAATATCGTAGTTTTAAAGTTTAAAAAACAATTAATGCAACACATAAAGTCTTATTTTTCCATTGTATTAATTACATTTACATAAATAACACGTGAAGTAACATCTGTTTCTGTCATAAACAATTAATGTTCTTTACACAAATATAATTTTTGTTGCAACAATTTCAGGTGCTGGAACATTCGGTCACCTCTCAGACTCAGTCCTCGGAAGAAAAGGGTCTCTCACAGTGGTTTGTGCCCTAAACACCATTTTTGGCACCTTGACAGCCTTCTCTCCCAACTACGCCTTCTACATCCTCTTCCGCTTCCTCACTGGTTGCAGCACCGGCGGCGTGGGACTCTGCGCCTTTGTCCTCGCAACCGAGCCAGTGGGTCCCTCAAACCGCGGCACCACCGGCATGTCCACCTTCTACTTCTTCTCCTCCGGCATCGCCATCTTATCTGCCATTGCCTACATCTTCTCCACGTGGCGAAAACTCTATATAGCCTCTTCCATCCCCTCCCTCCTCTTCCTCCTCTTCATCCTCCCCTTCATCTCAGAGTCCCCAAGATGGTACCTCGTTAGAGGAAGAAAATCCGAAGCAATGAAAGTCATCACTGCCATGGCTACTACCAACGGTAACCACATCCCAGAAGGAGTTCTTCTAACCCTAGACCATCAATCAGCACAATTTCCACCACCACTATCATCCTTATCATGCAACAGCCTTCAAGAACAGGTATTATCAGACGTCAACTCCTTAAACGAATCCCAAAATCTCGAGAAATTAGTCTCTGATTCTATCCTTCTAGGCTCAGCCAAGGGATCGGCATGCCAAGTGGCGGAGGCTGGTTCGCTTCTCGACGTGATTCGCTCTCCGATCACACGTTCGAGGTTGATCCTCGCCGTGGTCATCAATTTCCTGTGCTCCGTGGTGTACTACGGCTTGAGCCTCAACGTGGTCAACCTCGAAACCAACCTCTACCTCACCGTGATACTCAACGCCGTGGCGGAGATGCCGGCGTTCATGATAACGGCGATGTTGCTGGACCGGTGGGGGAGGAAGCCGTTGACCATAGCGACGTTATGGTTCAGTGGGGCGTTCTGCTTTGCGGGGAGTTTGGTGAGAAACGTTGGGGTGTGGAAGGGTGTGAGAATGATGTGTGGGATTTTGGGAATTTTCGGAATGGCGGGCACCTATAATCTGCTGTTCATATACACAGCGGAGCTGTTCCCGACGGTGGTAAGGAACGCCGCGCTAGGGTGCGCCACGCAGGCGGCGCAGATGGGTGCGATACTGGCGCCGCTGGTCGTCGTTATGGGTGGGTCGTTTCCGTTTATTATTTTTGCTATATGCGGAATTAGTGGTGGATTTTTCGCGTTTTATCTGCCGGAAACACTGAACCAACCTCTCTATGATACGTTAGCGGGCATGCTGGCTAAGGAGAATAGTGTCACCTCTTCCATTGTATGATGGTGCTTTCATTTTTGGATTTTCGGCACTACAGTTTTGTCTTTTTCAAGGTGCTTTGTCATTATTTTTTGTTTCGATTGGAATCTACGTATGCGTTTTGTTTTTCTTATACTTTATTGATGTTTTGATTAATTATCGTAATCTTCATTTTGATTGTTCTTTATATGTTAGTTTTATTTGGTCAGTAAAAAAGAAAAAAGGAGTGTTAAGAGTTTTGATACTGTTGTTACTATTTAGGGATTAATTCATTCAATGTATAAAAATCAGATTGGATATTACATGATAAATTATGGGAAGAAAGGAAATTGTTTTCCAGTTTATAAAAGACAGCAAATTTTTGAAATAGGAAGAAAAAGAAAATATAAATGACCGTTTTAATATTATTTATTATTTAATGTATCTGCATGCTGGAAAAAAGGTTTAAACTAATACGATGTGGCAAGATTGATAAGTTTTTTTGGGTCTGTGTAGAGAGGCATATAGCAGAAGTTACTCTTAAATTGATTTTGTTAGTTTGAGAATTCTAGTTTATTTTTTATTATGCCCAATACTAAAATAATATTGAGAATACCACCAAAATATTGAGAATATAATATCTACATCACATAATTGGGTCAAACCATATGTAAAATGAAAAATAATTTATGTTACAACATAAATGAACTAAATATTTGATAAAAAACTAAATACTCCAAGATAACTATTTTATTGAATATTTCACTAGATTTAAAAACTGATAAATATAATTTTATTCTTTACTAAAATAGTATGTCTTTCTCATACAAGTGGATCGGACAATAATAAATGGAGTTGGAAGATGGAGTGGAGACAGGCTTTATTTGAATGGGAAGTGGGTGAGAGAATAATTTAAAGCAACTTATTGATGACAAAACCTTAACACAAGGAAGAGGGGATCATTGGGTATGGAAGGCGGATGAAAAACTAATATACACGGTTAACTCGGCGTACAAGAGATTAAGGATGGATGTAGAGGGGGACTTAAGATCGTTATGAGTTTTTCTGGAGCATTAAGGTCTTACCATCTACGATGACGACTGCTTGGAGAAATCTTGCAGATAGACTCCCAACAAGGGTTAATCAGGAAAAGAGAGGGATAGGTTTGGAAAGCAACGTTTGTGTTATGTGTGGGGAAGAAGAGGAAACAGGGAATCATGTTTTCTTTAACTCTAAAGTTGCATGGAGGATATGGTGCATGTGTTGCCAGTGGATAGGGGAGAGTACGGTGTATCATTGAGAAGCAAAAGCTCATTTCATGCTTTTTAAGTTAAGTTGGGCAACACAAAATAATAAAGAAGTGAGAGAGATAGATATTAATAGGTTGTGGTAAAAAGGTTTTTATTTATTTTTTGGGAGGTGATAGTGAGGTAGTTGGGCGTGATTCATGCACCTATTTATTATTGTGTATTACTTTATATATAAATGTAGGAGTATTATTATTATTTTTTTGGAAGGTGCCCTACAACAAACACATGGATCAACACATTTTGTTTGGCTTAATTGTTTGGATTGCCACAACTAATTCTACCTCTAGGATAGAGAGGTAACTGTGCTGATTTTGCAGGAATAATTATGGAGATTGACTTTAAACTGCAAGGATATTTTTTTGTACATTTACTTAGATGAGTAAAACGACGTTGTTGAGACAAGATTGGTAAGTATAGATTTAAAAATATGGAAATGTTGTATTGTTGGTTGCATGTGAAGTCTATTTTGTTTACTTATATTATGACCTATCTGCAGTTAGGTATTAGCCAAATGTGGAAGTGAAAAAGGCCTTGAGCTTTCAATGTATAAAGGTTGGGACACCCTTGAAGTGTTTCTCTTTTATTCAATTTATTCATTGTTGAGCCAAAAAAAAAACACTTTATTATCTACGAAATAAGAACTCAATCTCTACCTCATATACTCACTTAAATATCATTATATCCCTCTAATTTCTTGTACTGCCCTGGTGGTCGGATGTGATGACGTGGCACCTTGCTACAGTGTAGGCGTGTTGACAAGGCGCCAGGTTGGCAAGAAGGGAAGGAAGTCGGGGGGCACGCGTAGTCGCCAGTTGCTAAGCTGGCGTGTTCCGATTTCCAGTTTACCAGAATAGGCG
>Ga0123342_1006743_pt1 | contig 15716 bp, 8 predicted proteins | sample Turbeawhitnodule_FD_89960 | JGI IMG/M metagenome (GOLD analysis project Ga0123342, IMG submission 89960) | Root nodule microbial communities of legume samples collected from Mexico - Turtle bean Mexico white nodule | ecosystem: Host-associated > Plants > Roots > Nodule | place: Mexico: Nepantla... | reverse complement strand
TATATTATATATATATATATATATATATATATATATATATATATATATATATATATATATATATATATATATATATATATATATATATATATATATATATATATTATAAGAGAATTGTGTTCTTTCCGTCCCTTCCGACAGGCAATGAAGTTTCTGTACACTATCGACAAAACATCATACGGATGCATATACAGCGTAACCAGCATACATGGATGCCATTGATGCTCATGTCATCCATACATTACATACTCAATTTTTATTTTTAATATAATAACTTCACTTCTTTCATATTATTTTTAATATACAGTAAATTATAATATTTACTTTAATCTTACTTTCCAGTACACGTATTTACTTTCTCATTTATTATTAATTTATTTATTTGATAATGCGAATATGGTTATTTATTTGTAAATTTTTATTTTTACACTTACTTTGATATCTATCACGTTTTCAATTGAATAATAAACACCGCCATTTTTTTCCATTGCTATCATGTTCACCTTTTTGACATAATTAAGGGGCATGTTTTATTTTATGTGATTTCAATATTTATTTCATGAGTGGTGTTTTTTTTTAATCACATGTCCTTTAATTTCTTTAGATTTAAAGATTTATTTGAAGGATTTACCCTTTTTAAATTTTTTTTTATATGTGTGTTGATATACATGGAATGAAGGATCAATTCCTACAACATAGTTTGAAGAATATGGTGTTTAACCGTTTCATAGAGTCGTCTTTGACTTAATTTCATGCATGTCAAAATCAAAGACCAAGACTTTGGAGTGTGGTTCCCTAATGTTGGTGAAGGTGGGTGTGAAGAACCATTGCTATCTTAAAGGGATTGTCTATTAATGGTGTGAGTAGGTGATAGTTAAAACTCTTACATTATTTCTATAAGGCAATTGCTTCCGAACCATATCACTGCACCCAATTTCAATGGAAAAGACGAAAATGTTTTTTAATGTATTATTTTTTTTATTATGGATTTTCTTATCTAGAATCGGCTTTTGATTTTTGTTTCCAAATTTTTATGTCCAGAACACAAAAAAACTCTTATGGATCTACTTTTCTAGAATGTATTATTTTCAATTCCAGATTTTCATATCTGAAATAAAGGGTATTTTCATAATTTTAAAAATGTGTCAGGTGTAGGTACAAACATGTTGGGTGTAGGAAGAATTTGCCTTTCTATAATCTTCAAATCGACACCTTTAAAGACTTGCACCAAGAATTAGACTTTTTAATAATTTTGACTAAAGAAAATTGGATAATTGCTAAATGTACATCCTTCATTGTTAGGTACAACCCACTTTTGATATATTTTTTCTTCCAAAACTACATAATTTTTAATGGCTTAGTTTATGTTGAAAGTTTAAATGCATGTATATTATCGTTTTTCAGTCTTTTTCTGAGGCATCTAAGTGTATAATATGCTTTAAGATGGTACTTTGTGGGGTGGTGTGATAACAAGATACCAATTTACTCTTCCACCTTCATAGTTTTTTCCTTCCATCTCCATAAATATTTTAATTCCAAAATTACCCTTAAACAGAAAAGTGTAAGATTTGTTTTTGTTTTTATTTCCGAATGTATCAAATATATTTCAAACTTTAAAATTTTGCTTCCTCTGAGGTGTTTATTTCTTGTCTTCCACAGTAGATATTCATTTATCCTAACCAAAATGATTGGCATTCATATTTTGTTATACACTTTACCATATCTCTCATAAGAGGTTATTGGGAGTGTACTTAGCTATTTCCAAAGATTTGTTCACAGTTTTTCAACTGGGCCACGTCTGTATTTTCGGTATAGTTTTTGCTAACTAATTTATCCAAGATTGTAAAAGGCCAAATTCTCCCTTCACCCACTACAAGAAAAAAAAGATTTTAGTGGAGGTTATTTAACGGAGGTTAACATAACCTTAAAAATTGATTTAATTAATGGAGGTTTTTTTTTAAAACCTCAACAAAATAACGGAGGTTTTTTAACCTTATTTAAATTTCAAAGGTTTATTCTAAAATCTCGGCAAAATGACGGAGGTTTTTTTAACCTTCATTAATTTTCAAAGATTTATTTTAAAATCTCCGTAAAATAAACTGAGGTTTTTTTAACCTTCATTAATTTCCATATATTTATTTCAAAACCTCCGCAAAATAACGGAAGTTTGTTAACCTTTGTTAATTTTCAAAGGTTTACTTTAAAACCTTTGAAATAATTGCTTAATTCAATTGTTTACTAGTAAAAAAGAAAACACAACCATTTAGTGCACTTCTTTCTTTATTGTTATATAATTAGTAATTTACTAAGCATGACAATTAAATCTAAATTTATGATTTTTTAATCTTTTCTTAACTCTGACGATTGAAGCCTGTTAGGGTCCAATTTAACTTTTCCTGGACCGTAAAAATAGGTCAATAGATGAAACCTTCAGCCCTAAACCCACACTATATATAAATTGGAGTTAAAGTTTGGTTTTTCACTTTTTATAATTACTAAAAATAAAAAATATTATTTTAATAAATAAGTAATTAAAATTGGTATCTGACAATTACATTTAAAATTACATAATTAACAGAAAATATAATATAATTTGATTTCTATGTTATTTATTATTTTTTTACATTGTTTGGATTAACATGTAGATAGTACCTGAATATCTACTTCATTTAAAATACGTAAAAAACTAAATTTTAGAAAAATTATACAAAATTTCTCATGCTTTTTTCGAATAAAAAGAACTTGAAGGAAAATTAAGTTAGATATGATATGTTGGAGTTGTGTTTGTTTCTTATTTCTCCTTTAGGATAAGCATTATAGTTACATATCAGTAGCATTACATTAGTATATCAGAGTCTTGATATGCTTTTACAGCATTTGTTTTTTTCACATAAAATATTGTTTGAATTTCTCACATCAATTGGATTGGAAGTGACATTATCTACTTTCCTGTGTTCAATTACTCTTACATTAAATTTTGAATAAAATAAAATTAGGTAAGTTGCATGGTTGATTAGCAAGTGTCACGTCACGTTCAATAAATGTTGAAGGCATTCATACATCACTCACCTTTTCATTTTCTTCCCAAAGCACTTATTAAACTGATCTTTCACAGTACTCTCCCACTCTGCACACTCTGCAATTAGCTACGCATGCTAAAATTATTTCCTGTACTTAATTAATTAACAACTATTATGCAGACACACTTCTTCTTACACGAAACCCTTCTTCATCTTCTTCTTCTTTTTCTGTCATAAATTTTCAAACATGCATTCATCATCCTTCCACAGTAGTAGTAGAACCATCAATATTATTTATTTTCTCTTTCTGTTGGAATCATGTTTCTACTTCTTTCATATTCTTTTCTCTCTTCTTTATGTTTTCAAGTGAATAGTTCCAAAAACTTTGGAGTCTTAGATGTTTGGCTTGGTGAGTTGTTTTTTCACCATTAGTTCATCCTCCTTAATTACTTAAGCTCTTCAATTTCAGCATTGTGGAAGTGCTCTAGTTCTGGAGGGTACATGGTCCATGAGGTGTGTCTGATCGTAGCTACTTTAACCCCTGTCGTCTTAGGGTTTCATGATGTCGGAATTTCAAATTTGGAAGATTCAAAGTTGTTTTGAAGTAGTTTCTAGAAGGTGGGATCTGGGAAATGGGCGAGAGGAAAAGACAGGATTTGAAAATCCATGGAGTGAGAGCAAATTTACAAACTGTGGATTTAGGATTTGTGTGAAAGAGGGAATAGCTGAATAAATAAAAAAAAGAGATTAATTTTAGGTTAATGAGGGAGAGAGGAAATTTAATCGAGTTAAGAGAATTTTTTTTATTGAAATAATTTCACTAAATTTCTTTAACTATATAATTCAATTAATTGACAAAATTTTAATATATTTTTTTATCAACCAAGAATTAATAAATTAATATATTTTTAATTTATTAATATATTTTAAAAATATTGAATTAAAAAGTTTGATTTTTTTTTCAAATTCAATTTTAAAAAAAATCTTTAAAAATATGGTATTATGATTTTAAGTTTTAGTTTTAGGTCACACTTTTCTGTTTCGGTGGGTATTAATAAATTATAGCATCATTTGGAAAAGTTTCTTAAACATTTATAACTTATAATATCCATATCTCACATTAATAAAAATATTACATTTTTATTATTTTAGGCTACTTACTTATTTTAGTGTAGTTTATTCATAGGAAAGATAATATTTTAAAAAAGTGACTTAAACATTAATATTTTTTATTAATAATGAATTAAATTAATATATTTAAAGTATTTGAGAGGATGTTCGATTTTGTATTTAAAAAAGTAAAAAAGATATAGACAAATCTTCACAAATTAACTTATAAAAATTTGACATTCCTCTAAAATAGCCCTACAAATATAAGCATATATGAACATGGATTGATTTAAGACTTGTCCACAACTCTTGTGCAACCTGAGTGGTGGTAACATCCTAAAAAACCATCAGCACTACAACCTAAAAAAAGACTCACCTAATTGTTCCATCTCACAAAAAACTTACATTATTTACTATAGTAATTAAAGCAACACCTACACTAAAAAGTCATTCAATAAAAAATAATTTTAAATATCAAAAGATAATTAATTACTATAATAACTAAATTAAATACTATTTTAAAGATTAAAAAATATTATTCACAATAATACATTACAATCGTTTTGTCAGTTCACGTACAGTCGTATTTTTAAGAAAAATAATACTTTAATAACCTTTAAAATTGTGTACAATTTTTAATGTAATAAATTTAAAAATAAATATATATATATAATAAAAAATAAATTTATTATTAAATAATATGAAAATTATTAAAATAATATTATTAAAAGTTGTAATAATCATTATTTTTTACACAAATATTATGCAGCAAAAAAGCGCACATATAATCATTAACAAAATTGATGTTGCCTAAAGAATAAAATGTTGCCGTGATTTTAAACACTTGTGCTCCTCTTCCATTTGCCTTTTGTCTTCTTTTTCTTTGCTCTTCCATTTGCCTCCTTTCTTTATCTATCAATTTTTTCTCTTCATCAAATTTTCTCTTTTCTTCTTTAACTTTGTCTCTTATGACTTTCTGTTATTAACTCTTATTGACATTTTGCTGATTGAAATATTGATGAAAATAACACCAACAAAACAATAGCAAACAAGTTAGAAAGTAAATGCGATTTAATCTCAAGTGGTATTATGTCTCTCAGCCTTCACTAAAATAGGTAAATAACTCAATTTTGTACTCAATCTCTTGTTGAAAGATTAATCTTTTGTGACTACAATTCTTGGTATTGATTTTCTCTAATGATTTCTTTATGAAAAAAGAATTAATACAATAAAATAGAAAAGAGGTAAACCCTTATAAAAAAAATATTACAGTTATTTAAGAAGCACCCAAACACTAACCACACTAAATAAAAAAGGCAATGCATCTTACCACACACTAAAAAAAAATCATTAAATAAAAATCAATTTTAAAGATAAAAAATAATTAGTTGTTATGTTGACTAAATTAAATATTATTGTAAAAACTAAAAAAAATTATTAATTTCTAAATTAGTTTCAATTATTGATAAATAATTTATAAATTGGTATTTAATTAGCCATCAAATTAAAATCTAAATATTTTATAGTTAAAATCTTGGTAACTAATTAAATACCAATTTAAAAATTATTTATCAATAATATAAACTAATTTAAAAATTAATATTTTTTAATCTAAAATAATATATAATTTAGTCAATATAATAATTAATTTTTTTTGTCATTAAAATTAATTTTTATTTAATAATTTTTTAATTAACCAAGGCTTTATACAAATTGGGTTTTGGTCAAGGCTCATTGATTCATGACTGGTTATGTGGTGTATCTTGGATCATCTTATTTCATGGAGGTCCAAATAACATTTTCTCACAGTTCTTCTAAGGCCAAATATCATGCTCTCCCAATATGTGAAATTTAGGCCAAATATCATGTTCTCCCAACACAGAATGTGAAATTTAATGGCTCACATATTTGCAAATGATTTTAAAACCCCTTTTGATAGCTTTAAGTCGCTTAATCTCCACGTTGTTGTCAACCTCATTTTTCATGAAATATATACAAAGCAACTTGTGTTTACTAAAACTCCTATTAGTCTCTTCATCTCACATTTGCACAAAACCTTTATCACCAACTAATTTTCCTCCAAGTTTGGGAATGTCAGAAATCTATTCCCATGTCCTCTGGGAATCTTAGCTATAGTTAGTTTCCAATAATTAATAATAAACAACTATATCAGAATCTGTTACTTAGTTTTTGTTATTTTTTGCTGTGTATATAAATGAGACTTTGCAACTTTTGTATAGCAGATTTTACTGATCAATAATAATGCCAGTTGTTTCATGCTTCTTCTTCTTCTCTCTCTTCTTCATGAAACATGTTGAATTTGGATTACTATAGTGTATCAATAGTCTGCAACTATCTTTTCGAAGTTTTACTTGCTAACTTTCCAGTTTATATAATCTCTTTTCATTCTCATGTTTTTCCAATATTGAATGCAACATACATATACATATACACATATATATACATATATACATATATATATAGTTTTCAGTGAGTTATTGATGGGCACGCTGGATTTGGTACGGATGAAGGATGTTGATTGCAATAGCTGATATCTTGATCGTGATTGATCATAAGTTTTGGAAAAGCAAGGACATTATAAATTACGACAGTGTATTGCTGTTGAAATTGAACATGAAATAATATGATATATATATATATATATATATATATATATATATATATATATTTAGTTGTCGTATCTTAATCGGCTTCCACAGATCCACGTTTGAAACATAGGTGTAGCAGCTCCGTTGCCTTATAGCTAGGCACATATTGTTCCTCACTTGGTCACTGGTACAAGTCATTAGTTCTTGCTTCAGAACAAGGATTAGGTACTACTAATATTAATTTCAATTACTAGCTTGTGGGGCTCGGAGTGCATAATTCAATTACTCATTTAGTCTAACCAATAATTGAAATGCTTCTTAATAAATAGGCCCTTGGTAACTATATTCCTCCCCAACAAAGTCCACCAAACATTAAAAAAATAAAAAATGACAAAGAACCTAGAAATTAGTTAATACCAATTTGCTGTGCACGATGACACGGATAATTCGTTTGAAAACATAGCCACTGAATATACATTACAATTGGAAGAAGCCAATTCACTACCAAATATAAAAACCCAGGTGTTTCAACATTTGAAAGATAAAAAAAGCTTTTGCTTGTTAGCTTCCTTTTTTAAATCTCTATTTGTTGTTTTCTTATGCTACTTTAGAAGAATTCAGTGAAATCAAATCAACCTTGGGCTACCAGTTTAATCTGCCCTGAATTGACTAGTTCGTGTGTTTGTCTCAATCGTGTTCTTGTGTGACTGTGTGAGAGAGAGACAGAGAGAAAAAACTCAATCATACATCACTAATTTGACTTCTTAATTTGACTTGTTGGCTTAACGTGATATGGGAGAAAAAGCCTAAAAGATTCTTTAGGTGTTTTTTATGAGACAGGTGCAAGAGGAAAAGGTGTTTAGATAATCCAAATAAATGGGTGGCTCTTATATCTCCTTCTCATACTAAGTATATAATTCAAAGAAATTGTCATATATGCACTGTATTTTTCTGAGCTTTAGCAATAACTCAAAAGCAATTAATTGCCCTTTTCTCTTGGCAATTCGTTTGTTGAGTTTACATGCACGTCGTTGTATATTACACAGCATAACATAATTTCTTTTCTTTAACCTTTTTCTTCTGGTGTAAAAACTTTCACGAGAAACAACCTATATTATATTCTGATTAAAAAATACATACAACATGTACGAACAATTGTTTTATGGAGAATTTGTTTAATTTGTTTCTTCCTCACATGCAATTGGGGTATTCTGTATTGTGGTGAGGGACATGCTATAACCAATAAAGTAGTTACTATAGTGGAACAGAAAAACTAGACACGAGTTTAAATGAGTGGTACTTTATGTGCGTGCTACATAGTAGAAGTTATTATGAGAACACTGGACAGTGTAACAGTATTACCATGCATATGGGTTTGGTGGAAGCTTCAGAGAAACAGTTTAAATGTATTTTCTTACTCTCATAACCGTTATCTCCATCATCCGTGTGAATCAAATATGATGCAAGACAGTTGAATAAATGGGACCCTCCCAAGACTGTGTTGCAAGTAAACCAAGCAATAAAACAACAGAAAAGCTTCAGTACTAAAGGCAAGACACAGAGCTTATAACAAGACTTTTTCAGATAACCTTTTTCTCTTCCCCCATAGATTCTTAGGTTGCTTTCAAATATAATAATAACCAGGACATGCAACCCTAAACTATTCATATTCAATTCCCTCCCTAGCCAGCCTTTAATTTTCTCATTATATAAAGCTTCTTCCACCAAACCTGTTTCTCACTCTCATTCTTATCATCTCCCAACAGGTTTTAATTTTCCTTGCCACTCATACACATGGAGGAGTCTCAGTACCTGTTGTGGTTCAAGAGAAAACAAATGTTGAACTCACATATTCAACAACCATTTGGAGCCCGCAACAACAACACCAACTCATCGTGGGAGGAAAGGGCTTTTGCAGAAGATGCTGCTAGGATACTTGGTGGGTGCATATGGCCTCCAAGATCTTACTCCTGTAATTTCTGTAAAAGAGAGTTTAGGTCTGCTCAGGCTCTAGGGGGACACATGAATGTGCACAGGAGGGACAGGGCTAGGCTCAAACAAAGCCTTAGTCACCATAATGAATCCCTTCAAGATCTTCACAAAAATGATTGTAAGTCACAGAGTGCTCAATTTTCTGAAGTGATGGAACTTCTCTCATCCAGATATTGTTGCCTTAATCCTTATTTACTCTAACCTTTCAGGTCCAGTTGCAACAAGCAAAGTCTCGTCTTCTAGACCCTCAACTATATCCACTCAAGAAAATTGTTATCATCAGTCTACCATGTCTCCTTACTCTTCTCCAATTAGCTGGGGACATCACCACATGGGGTCCCCTGATTCAGAACCAAAAGGGTCTGCAGTGAATGGAAGGGAACAGTTTTTAAAAGGTTTGGGTTGCAATGATTATGTTGAAACAAGTTTGTCTGTGGGACAAAGTTCAGTGTTTGTCCAAAAGTTACCAATTGAATCATATGGGGACGAAGCTATCAGTTATAAAAGATCAAAGACTTCTATGCCTCCTTTGCCTGCCTTCCACAAGCCATGTTCAAGTGATAGACACCTAACTTTTCATTCTGCAGAATTTGTACTCAAGCCTGGAATGGAAGACTTAGATCTTGAACTCAGGCTGGGGAAGCCGCAGAAAGTTATTTAGTATATAAGACAAACAGAAGAAGTTGTAATGGAGTGTCAGTGTTTACCTTTTTCTTTCCCCTTTCCTATTAGAGGTTCATAGAAAATAGGCAAGAACCTTCTTCGCCTAACCTAAAGCCACCTTGAGTAGAATTCTTAGGTTTATTTTCATGAGATGTTAATTTGAATACTAATATTATCTCTAGTTGCATGTTATTATATTTTTTTTCTTCTTCTCTTCTCTTGAATATGTTGATGTTTCTCCTTTCTGTTATGAGCATAAAATTACGCGTAATGGTTGTTTTGTATAACAAGGAGAAACATGAAAAAAAGGAGAAGAATGGTTTAAGATAAAACTTATACATGTGAAGAAAAGAATAAAATTAAGAAACTACTGTAAAAGGGTATGAATGAGAATAATAAGAATGAGATTTTTCTTGAATTATTAGTTTAGTTACTGCATGCAGTTCATTTGAAAGCAAATGACAGATATTGAAAATACAACACTACAGTACCTTCAACAACATATGCAAATCTCACCATCTCAAATATGATATCAGATTTGACCAACTAAAACATGTTAGTGGAAATTGAAAATCTTACATGTGCTAGGGTTTCACAACGAAGGGGTTATGCAAAGACAGACAAAGAAATAAACCACACAAAGTTGTACTTTTTCTTTCAAGAAAAACATAAATTTCTTAGAAGTTTATTGATACAGTATAGTCTCATTTACTTGTGGTGAGAGGAATCAAAGAAGAGGAAAATTGGAGTGTAAGGTAATAATTAAAGTGGTGGAAGAACTGACAGTGACTGACAATTAGAAGTCACTTCAGCTACATATATTCCAGGGAACTAACAGTAGTCACATGCACATAAACCTGCACAAAATTATGAATAACCTTTTTACACGGATCATTACAAGTGATCGCTCACCCACTTACCACTTCACCTCATCATTCCATAAATTCCAAACCGTTCAGTTGCTTTCCACATGCTTTTTCTTACAAACACTTCCAAAAAACCAACCAACCACACGGAAATTGAATATTAACACAAACACAAACACCACAGCCAAATATTAATTTAGTTTGGTAGAGAGGGAAAGGACATCACATCATTGGCCTTATTAGCATGTCATTGTTTTTACTCTTGGTGTGATGTGTATTATATATATCCATGTTAGTTATAGTTATCCCTAAAAATGTCCACTTCTTATCTTTCAAATATTTCGAAGCCCGAGACTCTTCTGCTCACTGTAGTAACTTAAAAACAGTGTTAGCCACCTTATTGTGACACCGACCGTTCCTCCAGAATACACGGGGACGTCACACTCTCTTCTTTTCAACCTTTCTTTCTAAGGAAATTTTATGAAATATCGCTTTTATTTGACTTCATGTTCTTTGCAGTCTGCCATGAGCAACACATACACACACAGAAGCAATGCATTTCTGTCTACGATCAAGGGGGAATTCCAGCTATATACCCTTTTCACTATGTTTAATTTCCCATTACGGACTAACATATATACATATATACTTTTACTCATAAGATACAACATTGGCACAAAAGAGAGATTAATGAAGAAAAGCATGTTTTCCATAGCAACTTAATCAACCATGGATATTGTACATGCACACTTATGTTAAGCCCACTTATTTTATGCAAAAGTTTAACTCTTTATTTAAAAATTAGAAGAAATAAAAGTTTAATGGTCATTAATTGATGGCACAAAGTAATTTTATCCAGTCATTTATTTACAAATCATTTGTTGATTAAATAGCATTACATAACTTCAATTCTAAAAAGTTACATTGGTAAGTAAAGTTAATTACATGGACAGATTATTATATTGTATTTCTTCCAAAGGTTGGTTCTGTCGACCAGAATATTTAAGCATTTTGGAGTTTTGTTATTAACATGAAAAAAAACTGAGATTATATATGTCACATTGTATATAATTATCTGTATTTTATCCTTGTTGGTTTTTTTTAATGTACACGCATCTCAAAAACATGTCACAAAATCAATAAACAACGTACCCTTTGTTACTATCTCAATTTTATACTGAATTTTTTTTTCTTGAGCCGTGCCATGAAACGAACTTTGTGAGCTGTAGCAACTAAAAGTCACTGCGATCATAGTCTTTTTTCTCTGTTTAAGCTTTCTTTCTTCTCCTAAAAACTTACTCAGGCAAACAACCCTAGCTGATTGAGGAAGTGGTGTTTGGTGAGTGACTTTGCAATTATGTGAATATATAAAAATGGTGATTAGTTGGAATAGAAGTTATGGTTAACAAATAATGCAGCATTTTGATTATGGCCTGATATCAGGGTGAATCTTATGTTTGAATTAAAGTGTAAAGATATATATATATATACATGCAGCAGAGAGAAGTCACATGGGGATGATGATGTGTGTGTTTCTGTTTGTATTTGGTGTATTTATTGTGGGAATTGAGATTGATATGCATGTTCCCCAGTTTAGGAAGTTTGTTTACTTTATTTAGGGTGCTTCGATGTATGCAAAGTGTAGTGATAGTATTTTGTATAGCTAATTGCTATATACTGGTGAAGTTTAAGAGTGTCTATAGAGATTGGAATTGTAATTGTAGGTAGGTAGCACGTGTGTGTCTATGCATTAGGATTGTTTATAGCTTCTGCCACTGAAAACAACTACACAGACATTTCGTCGTATAATTAATCTATTCATTGGTTGTGAAAGACGATTTGACAAATGACACTTCACAACCTTATTCTCCCTTCCTACAATGTCGCTTTACTCTTCCATCTACAAATTTTAAACCTTTCAAATATAAAAACACTTGTTTCAATTTGACAAAATGGAAGGAAGAATAGGGGCTTCTACACTCTGCATGCACGTGATGCCAATTCTAAATTGCAATCACTCTCCTCCGTGACTACAATAGCTTTTGTAATTTTGTACCTACCTAAACCTACTCATCTCTTTCAAAAATTAGTTCAACAAAAACTACTTGCTTCTTTATTCAAAAACAAAATTATTATCTCTAAGTCAAATCTCTTGGGATTAGTTCATCTGTAGCTTCTGATTCAAAAATCAAACCTTGTTATTGGGCCCATCTGGGTATTGGGAGAAAAGCTATTGGGCCCATGAAAAAGGATATCAACAACACTATCATATACATATGCCCAATAAAAAAAAGCATACACCTTTGGAGAAAAAGATGATTTTTTTCTTTGTAAATTTTACATAAGATGGTAAATACACGTTCTTCAATCTTCATGGTCACAAAAAAAAAGGTAAAAACTTTAGCAAAAGCAAACAAGAATGGCGAACCCAGAGGGTAGTGCAGAGGCTCAAGATGGTCACTTAAGGGAACCACTTCGTGAAAGCGGGTTCCTTTTTTTCGCTTCTCGCTCTCCTTTTCTCGAACTATCGTTTTTTTTTGTTCTGTTTTGTTGCATGAAGTGAATTGGGTTTCTTGACTCCGGGGTTTGTTAAAACGAGTTAAAGCGTTTTTTTTTTCAAGTTTTTTTTTTCTGGGTGTGATGTGGTTTCATTGTTGGTTCAGGCATGCTGTGGTGGAGGAAATGGCGGAGTTTGGTGCGAGGTGTACACTTGTTCCAGGAATGAAGAGGAGCTGAATGCACGCTAGAAGGAATGGAAAAGAAAGGGTTTTTGGTTTCTGGGTCGGTTTCTGATGTGTCTTCTCCACCCCAAAGAGAGAACCTCAATAAACAAGTAAACAAGTGGTCTCTGCCTTCAACGGCAAGCTCAACATACTTGTGAGTCTTTCTTCTTCTCTCGTTTATGTTTAGAAATTGGAATTTTTTGTCTTGTATTTGTGTTTAAAGTAGTTTAGAATAGTAGGTAGGATAATCTGAGTGTTAAGCTTTATAAAAAGTCATGACTGATTATAATTCATGAAATCGATTTCAACATTTATGAATTCATGAAAAGGAACTGTTGGATGAAGATCAAATTGTTCACATTTCAAATACATATCTTAAGATTATACTTGGAAAAATAAAATATGAGTTGTTGCATCTTCGTCCAACGATTCTGATTAACTAAATGTGTGAATGCAGGAATACAGTTTGTCTCTATGAACATCTTGTGAGCTTAGGTAAACAATGTTGGAATAACTGTGAGGAAACCAACAGTAGAGTATACAACTGAAGAATATTCAAAATTGATGGCAATTAACATGTGCCAACTTGCACATCCTCTTCTCAAAGGTATTGTGTTCGTTTCCTCTGTTGCAGGTCAGACAAGGTTCTGGAGCCATTTATGCAGCAAATAAAGGTGAGTTGATGTGTAATTATGTGATCTCCGGCTTTTGACATAGATTACAAACTATTTTGAAAGGTATTGATGAAATAAATTCATTGTGCTGTTTTCTTTAGCTGCAATTAATCAGCTTTCTAAATATCTCGCTTACGAATGGAACAACATAAGGAGCAACAATGTTGCACCCTGGGTATACCAACACATCAGTTCATACACAGGTAATGCTCTATAGTTGATTTCATTCAAAAATCACTTTCAAAACTATATGTTGTGATACCTCATCCAGTTGGATACCTATAGATCCAATGGATCCAACCAGACAATTTGTTGGGTTATTTTAGAAATTGTTGAGGAGCCCAATGAAATCATCATGGCATAAGTATACACAGGGGAGATTCCACACTAAAAGGAGGTTTTGTGCTAACAATACATTGCCGTGACCTTACGCATGATCATCAGTATAATAATTAATTCAAATAACATTATCTTCTTAACTTGGGGTGCTAATTGTTACCATATATCTGACAGTTGCTTGCAAATAAGGAACTTGTTAATGAGATCATAGCTCGAACGCCAATGAAGTGAATTGCAGAAGCACATGAAGTGTCATCCTTGGTGACTTTCCTTTGCTGCCAGCAGTTTCTTGCATCACTGCACAAGTTATTTCTCTTGATGGAGGATTTACTGTGTATGGATTTCAACCCAGCTTGAGAATTGCTTGAAAGCAAAATGGACTTTTTTATTGTTGTATTATGTGAACAAAGTGGTAACCACTTGAGTTTTGGACCACCTATGATCAAATAGTTTTGAAATGAGAATGAGTTATTTTAATATTTTATATTTATATATATATATATATATATATATATATATATATACCTACACACTTTATTTTTTATGTAATATATATGTTAAGAGTTATATTATTATTAATTATATAATGATATTTAAAGGAAATATTAATATTCAAAGTTATTTTTATTATATTTAACATTTCTTCTTGCCCAGATTCTCTCAAAAAATTGGATGACAACCTTTTATATTTCCATTTTAGTTTCATTCTAAAAATCGAATCAAACAATAACTTTTTTTAAAAATAAAATTTTCGTTTTCTCCCTTCATTTTCTTTCAACAAAACATTATGCAAGATTATTCTCTTTCAGGAGGTAAAATAACCTTCCAACCAAGTGCTTTTGTAAACAGAATACTTAAGATTATTTTTTAACCACTTAAGCTATTCAAGTTCATCATTACTTTACTCAATCACTAGTTGATTCACTTCTCTTTCTTGAAAAAAAGAGCAAATTGAGTTAAAAGTAATATAAATTTTCATACAAACATAAAGGTTTTTTGTCATATTTATATTTCATTGCATGTTAGTCCTTTTCCAAAATACTAAAAAGGAAACATGCATTCTCTCTTTTGCCTAATCAGCACTGACAACAACACACACAGACAACCCCCACAAATGGGCCCATTGGGATATCACCGCCACCAAATATCTAACCTCGTCGTTTTGAGACAACATAAAACACGTTCTAATTCTTCATGTTCAGAACTCACAAGATAAGATCGTGAACAAAAGCTAATAGCAATGGCGAATCCAGAGGGTAGTGGCAGAGCTTCAAGATGGTCACTTAAGGGAACCACTGCTCTCGTTACAGGAGGCACACGTGGAATCGGGTTTCTTTTTTTTTTCTTTCTTTTTCTAAATCGTATTTTTTTTTCTGTTTTCCTCTTTTTCTTTGGATTTCATTTGTTGCATGAATTGGTTTGGGTTTCTTGATTCTGGGGTTTGTTAAAACGACTTGAAGTTGCGTTTTTTGTATGCAATTTTTTTATGGGTGTGATTGGGTTTCACTTTTGATTCAGGCGTGCTGTGGTGGAGGAACTGGCGGAGTTTGGTGCCACTGTGTACACTTGTTCCAGGAATGAAGAGGAGCTGAATGCATGCTTAAAGGAATGGAAAGAGAAGGGGTTTTCGGTTTCTGGGTCGGTTTGTGATGCGTCTTTTCCAGCCCAAAGAGAGAATCTCATCAAAGAAGTGGCCTCTGCCTTCAACGGCATGCTCAAC